>SNQW01000150.1_pt1 | contig 56314 bp, 53 predicted proteins | sample 2580511 | NCBI WGS metagenome assembly SNQW01 (sample SAMN10953775, study PRJNA522744) | food fermentation metagenome | isolation source: 8-hour incubation of native-enriched microbial consortia from nixtamalized... | place: Mexico | collected 2017-09-24 | reverse complement strand
CTTGATCCCCGACATGGCTTCACGCACTACTTCGATACGCACTTCCTCGTATAGCTTACTTGATCGTCGCATACTGTTCGTCCTCCCTTAGAAATACAATAATATATTGTAGGGCAGGACTCCAATTCAATTAGGGGGCCGTGGGGTTTGAACAGAAATCAAATGCGCTTTTGCAGTTGGTCCCACCGGTCCATTAACAAAAAAAGCCTGCCCCGCGAATGCTCCGCCGGGCAGGCTTTTTATTCTTTATGGCGATGGCTAGCCACCTAAAACTACGCGGTCGTCGGACAGCTTATGCCCGCTGATCCGCTCGAATTCGCCGAGCAATCGCTCCATGGTCAGGTCGCGTTTGCGCGACTCGTCCACATCGAGGATGATGCGCCCGCCGTCCATCATGATCAGGCGGTTGCCGAGGCGAATCGCCTGTTCCATATTATGCGTGACCATCAGCGTCGTCAGCTTAAGTTCGCTGACGATGTCGCGGGTCAGCTGCGTAACCAGCTCGGCGCGGGCCGGGTCGAGCGCGGCCGTGTGCTCGTCGAGCAGCAAAATCTGCGGCTCGGTGAACGTCGCCATCAGCAGGCTGAGCGCCTGGCGTTCGCCGCCGGACAGCGTGCCGACTTTAGCGCGGAGCCGGCCTTCCAGCCCGATCCCAAGCCGGCTTAGCTGCTCCTGGAACATCGCCCGCCGCTTGGCGGTGACGCCAAAGCCCAGGCCGCGCCGCTTGCCGCGGGCATAGGCCATCGCCAGATTCTCCTCAATCGTCATATGCGGCGCCGTCCCGGCCATCGGGTCCTGAAACACGCGGCTGATCCAGCGGCTCCGTTGGTACTCCGGCAGATGTCCGACATCGGCGCCGCCGATGCGGATTTCGCCGGCGTCGGGCTTAATGACGCCGGAAATCATGTTCATCAGCGTCGATTTGCCTGCGCCGTTGCTGCCGATGACCGTCACGAAATCTCCTGGGGCCAAATGCAGATTAATGTCGATCAGGGCGATTTTCTCGTCCGGCGTTCCGGGATGAAACAGCTTGGACACGCGGGAAAGCTGCAGCATCAGAGCCCACCTCCCAAGCTTTTCCGCCCGGACGAACCGGTGATTTCGGCGGCCCGCTCCCGGGCCAGGCTTTTTTGCTTAAGCGATCTGCTCACGGTCGGCAGCACCAGAGCGATAATGACGATGATCGCCGTGATCAGCTTCAGGTCGGTTTGTTCCAGCCATTCGACGCGCAGCGCAAGCGCCACGACGACCCGGTAAACGACCGAACCGAGGATGGCGGCCAGCGTCGCCCAAAATACCGTGCGCGATCCGAAAATCGCTTCGCCGATAATGACGGAAGCAAGGCCGATAACGATCATCCCGATCCCCGAAGAGATATCGGAAAATCCCGATTGCTGGGCGATCAGCGCCCCCGATACCGCCACGAGTCCGTTGGACAAGCTGAGGCCCAAAATAATCGTGTTGTCGGTGTGGGTGCCGAAGCTGCGGATCATCCGCTGATTGTCCCCGGTCGCCCGCAGCGCGAGGCCAAGCTCGGTGCGCAGGAACAGGTCCAGCAGCAGTTTGATCGCAATTACCACAAACGGCATCAGCACAAGCGGCGAAACCGATGTAAAAATCGTATCTTCGCCGAGCAATGCGACGTTCGGTTTGCCCATAATCCGCATATTGATGGAGTACAGCGCGATCATCATCAATATCCCGGACAACAGACCGTTAATGCGGCCTTTGGTATGAATGAGCCCGGTCAGGGCGCCGGCGGCCATCCCGCCGAAGAAAGCGGCCGCTGTGGCGATCCAGGGGGAGATTCCCCCTGAAATCATTACGGCGGCGATGGCGCCGCCGGTCGTAAAACTGCCGTCCACGGTCAAATCCGGAAAATCCAGAATCCGAAACGTAATGTATACGCCCAGCGCCATCACCGCATAGAGCAGTCCGGATTCCAGCGCTCCCAGCAGTGAATTTAACATATTAGTACCTCCCCCGAACCTGTGGAGCCTTTATTCGATAATGTTGTTTTCTTTGTCGACCACTTGATCCTTCATCGCGTCGGTTACTTCGATGCCTTGCTCTTTCGCGGCCTTCAGGTTCAGGATGAGGTCAAGCTTATCCGGCACCGTCACCTTCATGTCGCCGACCTTTTTGCCGTTTTTCAGCACATCCACAGCCATTTGTCCTACTTGGTAACCATGGTCGTAGTATTTGAAGCCGACGGTGGCAAAAGCACCGCGTTCAACCGTGTCGCGGTCACTGGAGAAGAAAGGAATGTCGTGTTCGTTGGCGACCTGGATGACCGTGCTGACGGCTTCGACGACGGTGTTGTCGAGCGTAATGTACAGCGCGTCGACGCGTCCGACCAGCGATTCCGCCGCTTGCTTCACTTCCGAGGTGTTTGTGACCGTAGCTTTAACGAGCTCGATACCGTGGGCCTTCAGCGCCTTTTCGGCCTGATCCGTCATGATGACCGCGTTCGGTTCCCCTTGATTCAGCACTACGCCGACTTTTTTGACATCCTTGAAATTCGCGGCGATAAAGTCCATCAGCTTCGTGATCGCTTCGGGATTGGTATCGGAAGCGCCGGAAATGTTTCCGCCGGGATGATCAAGATTGTCAACCAGCTTGGCATCAATCGGATCGGTGACGGCCGCGAACAAAATCGGCGAGTTTTTTACCTGCTGGGCGACAGCCTGGGCCGGAGGCGTTGCAATCGCCAAGACCAAGTCGTAAGCTCCGCCGGCGATTTTTTGCGCGATGGCCATATTGTTCGGTTGATCGCCTTGCGCGTTATTGTAATCCACCTGCAGGTTTTGACCTTCCACGAGCCCCGCGTCCTTCAGCGCCGCCATGAAACCTTCGCGGGTCGCATCCAGCGACGGATGCTCGACGATTTGCGAGATGGCGATCTTGTATGTCTTATTGTCCGTCCCGCCCCCAGAACCTGCATTTTGCGCATTGCCGACTTCGGCCGCTCCATTGTTTTGAGCGTTTGCGCCATTCCCCGAACTTGCGCTGTTGCTGCCGCAGCCAATGACGCTAAGCAGCATGAGAGATACCGCGAAAAATAGTCCGATTTTCTTCCTCATCTTCATTTTCCCCTTTCAACCATGATCAGGCCCTTTACAATAGAGCTGTAATGCACGATCCCGTTGACGCTTTCATAGATGAAAGTGATAAAGCGAGCGGGAACGTGAATACGCCGCCCCGATTAGGACATGAGTATGACTTCTATATTAAATGGTGGTCAATTTTCCGTCAATAACCGGCTTCCGGCCAATTCTGGAAACCGCCGCTCATTATTTTATAAAAATATGCTTTGCTCTCAGCCCTTTTGCCCCAATTTCCAATATCCCGAAGCTGTATTTCTCCTCCCGCCGTTTGTCCGTCGGGGACCCGGGATTAAACAGCAGCACGCCGCCGCTATGGGCAAGCAGCGGTTTGTGCGAATGGCCGAACAGCACGGCGTCGAGCTGCTTGCCGGTGAATACGCGTTTGGCGTTATCGAGGGCGTTATGCCCGCCTCCGGGCAAATGGCCGTGGGTCAGACCGATTTTTTTCGCCCCAAGCTCCAGCACTTTGTGGTAGCCGAACCGGCGGACGATGTCCGCGGGATCGTTGTTGCCGGCCACGCCTTCGACCGGCGCAAGCGCGGACAACTGCTCATAGACCTCGAACGTTGTCCAGTCCCCCAAATGCAGGATCAGATCACAGCTTGCAAACTGCCGGAGCAGGGCGGACGGAAGCTCCTTGCCCCGGCGGGGCAGATGCGTATCCGAAACGATGCCGATCTTCATGGGCCAAGCACCGAGGCCAGGCCGTTGTTTTCGTATTTCTCCATGTCCTCACCCCAATTTCAAACGTTTTATCCGCGGCTGCCTTGTTGCAAATACACCCTTGCTTCATAAGGACGGAGCCGCAACTGGCGGAGCTCTTCCCATTCGTCCGGCTTATAGTTGGAAATCAGCAGCTCGATCCCTTCGATCTTTACGGAATCGGGCCATTCAAACACCGGTTCGCCGGCGAAGAAGTTCAGGATCACGAGCAGCAGGGTATCGTCAAGCGTCCGGGTATAGGCGTAGATCTCCGGATGATCCTCCAGCAGCAGCCGGTACTCGCCGTACACAAACACCTCATGCCGCTTCCGAAAACGAATTAATTCCTTATAATAGTGATACACGGAATCGCGGTCCTGTATCGCCTGTGCCGCGTTAATCTCCTTGCAGTTGGGATTCACGGCGATCCACGGCGTCCCCGTCGTGAAGCCCGCCTGGCCGCCAGCTTCCCACTGCATCGGCGTGCGGGCGTTGTCCCGGCTTTTCAGATGAATGGCCCGCATGATCTCATGCTCCGGCACCCCGGCTTCCACCCGTTCCTTATAAAAATTCAGCGTTTCCACGTCCCGGTAATCGTCGATCGCATCGAAAGCGATGTTGGTCATCCCGAGCTCCTCGCCCTGATAAATATAAGGCGTCCCTTCCAGCGTATGGATGAACGTGGCCAGCATTTTTGCCGAAGGAATCCGGTACGGGCCGTCATTTCCGAACCGCGACACGCAGCGGGGCTGGTCGTGATTGCACAGATAGTTGGCGTTCCAGCCCTTCTTGTGCAGGATCGTTTGCCAGCCTGTCATAACCCGCTTGAGGTCGGCCAGCTTCCATGGTACGACTTCCCACTTGCCGGTGCCGGGAGAAGCCGCATCCAAGAACATATGCTCAAACTGAAACGTCATATTCAGCTCCCGCCGGCCGTCCCCGACGTAATCGAGCGCCTGCTCGGGCCCCAGCCCCGAGGTTTCCCCTACGGTCATGATATCATAGAAATACAGCACCTCATCGTGCAAATTTTGCAGCAGCGTATGGACATGGTCCAAATTTGAAAACATGCCGTACGCCCGCACGGTCGGCGAATGGCCCGGATTGTCGGCGTCCGGAAGCCCTTTCGCTTTTACGATATGCGCGATCGCATCGAAGCGGAAACCGTCCACCCCTTTTTTTAACCACCACTGGATCATATTGTGCATCTCGCCGATGACGGCCGGGTTTTCCCAGTTCAAGTCCGGTTGATGTTTGGAGTATAAATGCAAATAGTATTCGTCCGTCCGCGCGTCGTATTCCCACACCGAACCGCTGAAATATGACTCCCAGTTGTTCGGAGGGCCGCCGTTTTTCCCTTTTCGCCAAATGTAATAATCCCGTTTCGGATTGTTCCGGGACTGCCGCGACTCCAGAAACCAGGGATGCTCGTCCGACGTGTGGTTCAGCACCAAATCCATCATCAGCTTCATCCCGCGCGCATGCAGCCCGTGCAGCAGTTCGTCGAAATCCTCCATCGTGCCGAACTGCGGTTTTATCTCGCAATAGTTGCTGATGTCATACCCGTTGTCGTGCCCGGGCGATTTATAAATCGGACAGATCCACACCACGTCGACACCCAGATCCTGCAAATAATCCAGCTTGGATATGATGCCGCGCAGATCGCCGATACCGTCCCCGTTCGAATCTTTAAAGCTGATCGGGTAAATTTGATAAACTACGCTTTCCTTCCACCAGGTTCGCTTCATGTTTGCCGCCCTTTCCATATCTTTCGGTTTCCGTATCCGGCCTGTAATATCACTATTAACCTCGGGGCCGAATTGTATAACTTGGAAGCCGGCGCGGCAAGCCCCGTTTTGAACAAACAACCCGGAGATCTCTGCAATCCCCGGGTTGAAGCGACAAACCGTTATCCGTAATTCTCTACGATCCGCACATATTTTCGGGTTAACTCGGCAAGCTCGCTTTCGGCTTTTCGTTGGGCGGCGTCCAGCTTCTGCATTAGACGGCCCACCTCGGATTGCTTCTGCTCAACCTGCGCCAGCGTATCTTGAATCCGCCCTTGCACCAGCCAATCGGCGATCAAGCCGTCAAAAAAATAGTCGGCAAACGTCAGCATCCCGCTGATTTCCATTTCGACAGGGAGCCCGCCCCCCACGTCGCGAAGCTCGCGCTCAAACCGGGCCAGGCTGCGCTGAGCCTGATAGATATGATCCATCGCCTCGTCAATCCGGTTGTGCTTGATATGCGTGGATAACATGCCGCCGCCGAGCATATCGTACGTGCCCCAATTTTTGGCGGAGTGAAGATCATCCTCGGCGGCGCTTAAATCGCTTTGCACCGATTGGCCGGCAAGGATCGCCTCTTCCAGTTCCTTCAATTGTACGCTTAGCTCGGCCCGCCGGTCGGCCAGTTCCGCCAGCTCTTCGTTTTGCGTCAGGACCTGCCGCTCCTTCTCCTGAAACACACGGGTATAGGCCGCTTTCCAATTGCGGACCTCCTGCCACTGCCGCTCAAGCTGGGCTATTTGCTGCTCCAAGCTCCGTACCTTGCGATCGGACTCGTCGTATTTCACCTTCGCTTCCAGCACCTGCCGCTGCTCGCGATCCAGCTTTTCCGCCTTGTTGCCAAGAATTGTCGCCAGCAGATTGGACAAGGACATCCCCGACAGCTTTCGGACATCCTCTTCCTCATGGGCAAGCTTTTGCCGCCACCGATCCCTGGCGACTTCCGCTTCAGCCAGTTCCTGTTTGTATTGCTCCAGCCGTTTTCTCCATTTTTCCTCGTTCCGCCCTTTTTCCTTCAGCTCCGCCAGTTGCCCGGTTAAGTCCTCAAACAAAAGTATCCCCCCAAATAAAGAGTACAAAGCGCCGGCATCTCTTGCTGCACGATGTTCCCTTGGATGCACCTATGCTTTTAAGTACGTGCTGAACGGCGGTTTTGTTTCATCTCGCCAGGTCCCACGGTTCGCCGCCGCTTGCCGCAGCATACGCCCGTCTGCTGGCGATGCCTACCCAAACCGAAATCGCGCTTAACAGCGCGGCAAGCAAATAAACCCAGACAATCCCGAATAATTCGGCCACACCGCTCATAAACAGGACGGAGAAACCAAACGTGAAGTTTTGCAAGGCCGATTTGGCCGACAAAACTTTGGGCAGCAAATCCTTATCGACACTGCGTTGGGTAAAGGTCTGGCGGATGACGCCGTTCAACTCGGTAAACGGACCCGTCAGCAGCACGATCAGCAAAGTTAATAACGCCGACCGGTTTAGCGCAAACCAAAAGGTTAAAACGGCGTAACCGAGCATCCCGACGAGCATCGCGGCGAACATGCGTTTTTCCATGCGCGCCACCAGGGCTACGATCAGCAGTCCTCCCAATACGGCTCCGGCAAAATAGCTGGCGTTGATATAACCCCACCACTCGTCTCCTTTCAGCAATACCTCCCGGACGAAGACGAGCAGAAACGCTCCGGCCCATACCGAGCCGCCGATCATATCCGTGATCTCCATCAGCGTCAGCGAACGAAGCCGAGGCGAGCGCCACAGCGCAACCCAGCCTTGCTTCAGCGTTTCCCGGCGCGATGGCTTCCGCATGTTTCCCGCCGCCGGTTCCATGCCCTGGCATTCTATCGTTTCAGCGCCGGCAGCCGTACGAACATCCAGCAGATGGCGGCGCGGAGGTTCTGTCGGATCGACGATGACCGTTGTGGCCAGCATCGCCACCCCGTACCCGGCCGCCACCAGAAGCAGGATGGGAAAAGAGCCGAACACGGCAACCGCCAGCCCGCTCACCGCCCATCCGGCAAATTGCACGATCTGATCGGTGGCGGCCATGATTCCGTTCGCTTTTAACAGCGCCTCATCGGCGACCAGCCTGGGCACCAGCGCGTTCCGCGCGGGCGTCGTCCATCCGTCGAGGAAGGAAATGCCGAAAATAAATACATACAGCATCCAAAGGCTGGCGCCTCCAAACCACGGAGAGACATATCCCGCCATAAACCCGAACAGCAGAAATTGCCCGCATTGCGACAACGTTAGCAGGAAAGGAAGCCGATATTGGGCGATCATTAAAGGCGCCAGCAAACCGCTGATAAGCTGGGACGTGACGCGGATAAACGGCACCAGCGTCGCAAACACGACCGAACCGGTTTGGTCCAGCACAAAAGTCGTTAATGCCACTAAATATAAAACATCCGCCGCGTTGGACAGGGTCTGCGAACCCCATAAATAGTAAAATGACTTTTTAAACATTCTCTTTCTGCCCTTCCTCTTCCATCCGATCCCCGGGATTTCCCGGGCTTCAAATAAATACAACATTCTGGTTGGCGGTTGAAGTCGGACATTGATCAAATCGGTCTCATATGAATCCCCTTTTGCGGTTAATTGTTAACTCGGGATATTTTAGCATTGGTTTTCAAGCGCATCAAGCTCTCCAGACAATTTGCTCTGCGTTAACAATGATGTGATAAAGTGGTGGGAAACGCCTAAATCATCTTAGAAAATCAGCAAAAGAAAGGGGCTCAACCTAAAAATAGGTGCATGACTAACGGGTAATCTCGATTGATCAAGCTATCCGGAATACATTTTCTACGCTAACGGTTGCCACAGCCGCTATTTGCTCCAATATCGCCGTTTTCAAATTCTAACGGTTGCCATAGCGCTTATTTAGCTAAAACCCGGCGATTTGGGCTCAGATTTGTGCAGATAACCGCGCTCACAACCGTTAAAATTTAGAAAGGGTCTTTTTTGGCAAAATAGCGACGGATACAACCGTTAAATTTCCGGGTAGCTTTTTTTGGGAAATTTTTGGCAAAAGCTAATACAACGCTAGTGCGATAAAACGGGAAATAGGCTTGCTGGCAACCGTTACATTCTGTTTGCGCTCGTTTTCACCCAAATAACGTCGCCCACAACCGTTAGATTTTTTTCGCACACTTTTACGCTATTACACTTTTCCCGCAGTCAAGCGCCGTTTTTTGTTTTGAGCCCAAAAAGGAGCGGTAACTATGGAAATGAAGACGCTTGAACCCGCTGCGCCCAAACCTTCTCCTCAAGGCGCTTTTCGCCGCGCAAGGGAGATTTTTGCGGTTTCCGCCAAGCTGGGGCTGACTTCGTTCGGAGGGCCGATCGCCCATCTCGGATATTTTCATGAGGAATACGTAAACAAGCGCAAATGGCTAAGCGAGCAAAAATATGCGGAATTGGTCGCGTTGTGTCAACTCCTCCCGGGCCCGGCAAGCAGCTAGGTGGGGATGGGGATCGGCCTGTACCACGGCGGCGTGCTCGGGGCATTGGCGGCCTGGGCTGGCTTCACCCTGCCATCCGCCTTATTGCTTGCGCTGTTCGCGCTGCTGCTAAAAGGGACGGAACTGGCGCACAGCGGCTGGCTCCATGGCCTCAAGCTCACCGCCGTGGCGATCGTGGCGCAAGCCGTATGGAGCATGGGCCAAAAGCTCGCCGCCGGACGCAGCCGGGCTACGATCGCCGTACTTGCGGCCGCCGCCGCCCTGTTATGGCCAAACGGGCTTGCGCAAGTGCTGATTATTCTGATTTCGGGACTTATCGGCATATGGCTTTACCGCGACTTGCCCGGTGCGCCGTCCCCGCGCGTGGACGAGGAGCCGTCCACAGCCATTGTTCTCGGCAAGAAGCGGGCCATTGCCGCTTTGGCGGCTTTCTTTGGGCTGCTGGTGATCCTCCCGCTCAGCGGTTGGTTATGGCCTTCCCCCGGCCTGCAGCTGTTCGCCGGTTTCTACCGGGCCGGTTCGCTCGTATTCGGCGGCGGCCACGTCGTGCTTCCGCTGCTGGAAAGCGAAGTCGTGCCGCGGGGATGGATCGGCGAAGCGGATTTCCTCGCCGGATACGGCGCGGCTCAGGCGGTTCCCGGGCCGCTGTTCACGTTCGCCTCGTATTTGGGGGCGGCGATCGGCGGAGTATTCGGGGCCGTGCTGGCTACGGCGGCGATATTTTTACCGGCTTTTCTGCTCGTCATCGGGGTACTTCCGTTCTGGAGCCGAGTGCGCGGCCTGCCGAACATCCACCGCGCGCTGCAAGGCGTCAACGCCGCGGTGGTCGGGATTTTGCTCGCCGCCCTGTACGATCCGATCTGGACCTCCTCCGTCCGGCATACCGGTGACGTTGTGCTGGTGCTGACCTTGTTCGCCCTGCTCGTGTATTGGAAGCTGCCCCCCTGGATCGCCGTCCTCGCCGGCGCCGCGGGCGGCGTTCTGCTTGGCTGGGCTTACGGCTCGTAAATCATTTTGCGCGTCATGCCGCCGTCCACGACGAGATGCGCCCCGGTGACGAACGTATTGTCGGGATGGGTTAAATACAGGCACGCCCGGGCGATGTCTGCCACTCCCGTTTGTTATCCTGCCGCTATTTCCCGTATCAACTCCGGAAGCCAATCGGTCAATGCTTCAAACCGGAAACCCGCCGCCTTCGCTTTGCCATTGTCCAGAACCCAGGAGGACGGAATGCCAAACGGAGAAGCATTATCGTCGTTGGTTTGGGTTTCGCCATGGACAACAGCTTGCTTTCCTGCGATTTCCTCAATCAAGCGGATGACTCCGCCGATCGTGATGTTTCCGTCGGAGCAGGCGTTGATCGGCCCCGTCATTTCGCTGTGGCCAAGCCAGCTCAGAAAGCTAGCGGTTTCCCCCGAGGAAATGAAGGAAATCGCCGCGTCCGGGTTCGGCACGACGATAGGCAGCCCTTGCCGAATCCGCTCCACATGCCAATGCAGCCTGCGGGTGTAATCATCCGGGCCTAGCACGATCGGAATCCGCAGGGCGCTAACCGGAAAGTCGGCCCGCTGAAAAAACGCCGCCTCCGCCATCCGTTTCCCCTCGCCATAATCGAAATCATCCGGGCCGCCCGGTTTAAGCTCATAAATGTAAGGATCGAAACCGGACTCCGAAATCGGATTTTCGCTAAAGCCGTAAACGGACATCGTAGACGTCAGGACATAACGCCGAACCTTTCCGTCAAACGCCCGTATGGCCGCCAAGGCATCGTTAGGTGTAAAGCAAATATTGTCGTATACGACATCCCAAGGCCCCTCAACCGCTGTCTGGTGCAACGACGCTTCATCGCCGCGGTCGATCCTTAAGTGACGGACGTTGCCTTCCGCATTGACCGCCGTCAAGCCGCGCGTGGCTACCGTGACCTCATGCTCGCCTGAAAGCGCCAGCAGGCTGACGAGCCTTTTTCCGAAATATCGCGAACCGCCCAGCACCAATATTTTCCCCATGCGTTATGCCCTCCGATATTAAATGAGTTTATTTGCTGGAAAACAGGCTTTTCATCAAAGAGTAGCCGCTAAGCAGACCAATAAAGAACAGCTGTACTTGCCCCACCCATAGGTGGTATCCGGCAATACGGATTTGGTTGATATAAATCGTTATCAGCGGGTACAACAGCAGGATGAGGCTGGGCAAAAACACGAAAAAGAACAGCGGGCGGTGCAAGCTTTTCCGGCGCGGCCATCCGCTCAAAAAGCTCAAGTACAGTCCGAAAACAAAAGAATAAACGATATCCCCCAGCAAGCTGTAGTCCATTCTGTAGAACGTGCCGGCCTTTTGATCCATCATGTGAGTAAACTGCTGTCCGTAATACACCAGCACGATCGCCCCAACGATCCAAACCAAATAATAAAAATATCCTTTCGAGTTGTTCATCGCTTCATTCCCCCATCAGTAAGTATTCTAAGAAGCGTCATATGCGGGCCACTCAAATTTTATCACAAATCCGGGCAGGGGCGTTGAACTAAATGATCGTCCGAGTGTAGGCGGCAGGGTGAAATGTACTTGCGGGTAACCAAGCAAACTTAAGTATATATTTCCGAAGCTGCTTTTATAAAAAAACTTATTTTGCTTTACCTCGTGACGAAAAAAGCCCTTCCTTATTAACTTGCCCAAGAAAATAAATTCGTCAATGAGATAGTTTCTGAGGTCATAAAGAGGATCGTTCGTCGAGATAAGGGAACTGAATGAGGGAGGAGAAAAGCAGTAAAAGCCCCTTGATCTGATCATCGGGGCTCTTAAATGTTGATATGACAGCCCTAGAGATGGCTGCTCTTGATTATCCAGCATTTTTGCATTGGAGAACTTTAAATCGGTTGCCGCCGGTCTTTCCACTCATCAACTTCTCGTATATCGATACCAAGAACTTCACAGAGATGTAAGGCAATCGTAACGCTTGGAATCGTTATGCCGTATTCGATGTTTTGATAATGTTTAAGTGAAACATTTATCATTCGACTTACTTTCTCCTGTGACAATCCTTTTCGTTTTCTTGCGTCAATTAGTTTCAAGCGTGGAAACTCTCCTTAAATTTTGTTTACTTTTATGTTAGTCTGTTCGTGAATTTTAAGTCACATATTTTAATTGGCTAATTATAATTTACGTAGTATAATTCATGTATAATAATTACTGAGATCTTAAGGAATTTACATCCAAGTGGACAAGATTAGACAAAGCACCATTCGATTCTTCCGCAACTCATAAAAATCGCTGACTTCATCTTCCCAAGGGTCGTCAAGCTGCAGCATGTAAAATTCTTATGACAAGCCTTAGAAATGCAATCCAAAGTCTGAATTGTGACGTTTCGATTGCTGCACTTCAAGTTTGATATGCCAGAAAACCTCTCCCGTATGACAGCAACTGCAAAAAAAGTAAGGGGGAAATAACTTTGAGGTCTGTTACTAAAGATTTACAGGCTGAAATTGAAAGGTTGCGACTAGAGATGCACGAACTAGCAATGCGTGAAGGCTTAAACAGTCAACTTGTACTACAGAAGTCAGTAGAGTTAGATAAACTGATTAATCTATACATAAATTCGAAACAAGATCACGTATGGAATAGTGCGTAAAAAACACGAACAGACTTTAATGGTCAGTTCGTGCATTTAAAATTGAATTAAATTTTATCCAACGCATATTATTTCCTGATATCCCCATATATAAATCACTCTCTTACGGTCGGAGAAATCCGAGTGCAGCTTTTCAGTTCCCCTATTTTTTACTGTACTTTCTGCGACCATTGAGATCGATATAAGGATCGACGTTCTGCTGATGGAGGAGTATCAACAGCTTCATTCGATATTCATTGGCCCCGTTTATCGCGGCCTAGTCCTCAATTTTCATGGAGGCAACATTATTCTTCGATCAGTTGAAGCCGAGGCCACAGACGCAGCCACTCCTTGGCTGCCACTCGCTGCCTAAACACCGCGCTGTCCCGGAAGTACGGGCTTTGCCGTACCTTTAACGTGAGCAAGTCGTCCAGCCCCCAAGGCGCGAGAAGCTCAATATCGTCTGCGGGATGCAGACGGACTCCTACCGCAGTAGCCGTTTCGGGCCAGTGCCGCATCGCGTCTTCAACCGAGCGGTACGGCGCCTTCTCCCCGTTCCTTAAATGCATACGGGCCTGGTTTTTGACCGACCAATTCCGGTGCGGATTGCGTGCTCTTAATGCGGCTTCATACCCTTTCTCAACCGCCTCGTCCAAGCATTCGGGGTCATAATACAACACGTCAACGTCATGCAGCGGCGTTCGGCTGGTGTAACCGTGCAGCACATCCCACGCGAAATTGCGCACGTAACCGGCGGCGATGCAGCTGTGCGGCAGCCCTTGTTCGGCCACCGCCCGCAATTCCTCCAGCATCTCCGGCTGATGGAGGATCGCTTCCCGTAAACCTGTGGCGTCATTCATTGCGGGAGAACCCGGTTCATATTTTGGATAATGTATGATCATGGTTTCACGCCCCTTGCAGCGTTTTATCCTTGGGCAACAGCACCGTCAGCAGGCCGATCAGCGGCAGCAGCGAGCAAAGCTGCATAATAAACAGGATGCCGGTCTGATCGGCAAAATTGCCGAGCACCGCCGAGCCAAGCCCGCCCAGTCCAAAGGACAAGCCGAAAAACAAGCCGGACACAAGCCCCACCTTCCCCGGCAGCAGTTCCTGGGCATATACGACGATGATCGAAAAGGCGGAAGACATGATCAGTCCAGCAATCACGACAAGCACACCGGACCAGAACAAGCTGGCGTAGGGCAGCAACAGGGCGAACGGAGCCGCACCGAGGATGGACACCCATATGATATTGCGTCGCCCGTAACGATCCGCCAGCGGCCCGCCGAAAAATGTGCCGACTGCGGACGCCGCCAAAAAGGCGAAAATATACCACTGCGCCGCTTCTTTGGTTACGCCGTAATGGTCCATCAGAAAAAACGAATAAAACGTGGAGATGCTGATGGAATATACGTTTTTGGAAAACAGCAGCAGCACCAGTATGGCAACGGCCAGCACCACTTTTCCCCGGCTGAGATTGGTATTGCGCACAGACTCTGTCTTAGCGGCTGTCTGTTTTTTACGACGCGGCTGCAGATCCTGGGCTCCGTACCATCTCGCGACGAAAAACTGAATGACGATTGCCGCGACGGCGGCCAGTGCAAACCAGGCGACGCTCGCCTGCCCCAACGGGATAAAAATAAGCGCCGACATAATCGGCCCCAGGGAAGCGCCGATGTTTCCGCCGACCTGAAAAATCGACTGGGCCAGTCCTCTTCGGGGGCCGGCCGCCAAATAGGCGACGCGCGACGATTCCGGGTGAAACACTGACGAGCCGATGCCGATGGAGGTGACGGCTAGCAAAATCAGGCCGTAGCTAGGGGCAAACGCCAGCATGACGATCCCCGCCAGAGTGAAGCATACGCCAAGCGGCAAAATATACGGACGCGGCCGGACATCCGAATACAATCCGACCATCGGCTGAAGCACCGAGGCCGTCATATTCATCGCGAAGGAAATCCAGCCGATCTGGCCGTAAGAGAGCATAAGGGATTCGCGCAGAATCGGAAACAAGGCCGGGATCGCCGATTGCATCGTATCGTTCAGCATATGGACGATACTGATGGCGAACAAAATCGGGTAGACCGTTAAAGCGGGTGAGGCGGGTTTCATGGCAGTTGTCTGATTCATCGTCCGCTAATCCGCTAGAAATCGAAATTGTCCGGGGCCGCCCCGAACCGCTTGTTTTGATTTAAGCCGTCGATCACCCGAATGTCCTCTTCGCTCGCATCCGCCAGTAAATCCTCCAGATGGTGGATTTGAAAGTTGCTGACCCCGATCGCACGCACCTTGCCTTCCGCGTATATCTTTTCAAGCGCCCGCCACGTGTCCTTGTATTTTGCCTTGACCGGCCAATGCACCAGAAACTGATAGATATACCCAAGGTGTAGTTTGCTGAGGCTTGTTTCGAACGCTTGCAGCGCCGATTCGTAACCTTGGTCGCTATTCCATACCTTCGAGGTAATGAACAGTTGATCCCGCGTCAACCCGTTCTCCTCCATCGCTTCCCTTACCGCCTGGCCAACCCCTTCTTCGTTGCGGTACAAAGCCGCGGTATCAATGCTGCGGTAACCGGCGCGAACCGCCGCTTTGACCGCCTGGATCACTTCTTGGCCCTCTTTGGCTTGATAAACGCCCAGACCGAACCAGGGCATTTCGACTCCATTGTTTAATGTGACGGTATCCTGCAAATGATTGGGCATCGGTCAATCCTCCTTCAATTCTTAAGATGGGCTTATTTTCCGTATCTCCTATTATGGCGGACCCTCCCGCGAATTCCAATCGTTTTCTTCATAAAACAAAATCAGCGCTTGAGCGCGGGATAAGTGAGAATAGCGTAAAGGCCATGCGAAAAAAATCTAAACGGTTGTGCGCGACGCTATTTGGGCAAAAACGAGCGGATACAAAATGTAACGTTTGCCAGAGGGCATATTCCCCATTTTATCGGCAGTAATAGCACTAGCGTTGCATTAAATCTGACAAGATACATTTTCTAGCCATACCAATATTCTAACGGATGCCACAACCGCTATTTGTCCCAGAAACGTTGATTTCAAAATCTAACGGTTGCCATGGCGCTTATTTCACTGAAAACCGGCTCATTTTACTTAGATTCAGGCAATTACCGGCGATCACAACCGTTAGAGTTTTGAAAAGGGCTTTTTTTGCGAAATAGCCGCTGTTACAACCGTTAGCGTAGAAAACGTTCCAGATCGCTTGATCATCAATCGAGATTAACCGTGAGTCAAGCACCGCTTTTAGGTTGAGCTGAAAAAATAAGGACAAAAAATGTCGTTAACAGGTGGGCTTATGGGCTTGTTGGCCAGCGGCCGGCCGTTCCGGCAGCTGGCCAACAAGCGCCGATTTCTAAGTTGATCCAATCCACAGCAACGCGAAAAAGCCGCCGGGTTTTCTACCCGGCGGCCCCCAGTTACTGCGCGTATTAACGGAGTTATACAGTTACGCGCTTATACAATTACGCCGTTTTACCCGCGCCGCGCAGCTTTTGTCTGGCCCGGTACAGCAAAATTTTGAAGTGGGACAGTGAAATCCCCATCAGATCGGCGGCTTCCTGATAAGAGAAGCCGTGTATGTCGTACAGCAGCACCGCGTGCTGCTGGTTGGGCGCCAACACGGAAAGCAGGGCGTACAGTTCCTTGCGGCTCTCCTGTCCGAGCACGCGTTGTTCCGGCGTGTCATCGCTGGCGAAGCCGAAGAAAAATTCATTTTCATAAGACGAAGACCGGCTTTCTTTGCGCAGCTTGTCAATGTAGGCGTTATGGGCCACCCGCAGCAGCCACGCTTTAGCCTTGCGCCCTTCCGCCCCGTCCAAATGCTTGAGCGCCCGGCAAAATGTCTCCTGCATCAAATCCTCCGCGGTGTGATGATTGCGGCACATACTGTATAAATAGCGGTAAACGTCGTTTTTATATTCGCGATAAAGAAGATCCATAGAACGGGTTTTCATCTTTTTCCCCTCATTTCTATCCATTGAAATTTCGGCAGCGCCCCGTTTCGTACCGGCGCTTGCCTGGTTCCATGGTTCATTATGAAGGTTAGAGTTTGCGTCCCGTCTAAGAAATTGTTAAGTTTTCCTTAAGAAATTTCTTCATTTTTCTTAAACGATTCGGAATTTTGCGGCAGCCGTACGGTAAATACCGTGCGGTATTCGTTGCTGTCCGCCGCTATCGTCCCCTGGTGGAGATCAACGATGTGCTTGGCGATGGCCAGGCCGATCCCCGACCCGCCGGTGTGCGACGCCCGGGATTTTTCCACCCGATAGAAGCGGTCGAACAGATGCGGCAAATCGGATTCGGGAATCGGGTCCCCGTAGTTGGCCACTTCGGTAACGGCCTCCTCCCCTTCCATCCAGCTGCGAATATCGATATATTTTCCCTCATGTCCGTAACGGATCGCATTTGTGATCAGGTTCTCGTACACCCTTCTCAGCTTGTCCCCGTCCGCGTGAACGTAAAGATGCCGCCCCTGCAAATACAGCCGGCATTCCATGCCGCTCTCCTGCAGCTGCCAGCCGAAATGGGCGATAATTTGATCCAGCATTTCCGCCAGATTAATCCTTGTTTTCTGCAGCTTCATCTCCTTGTTCTGGAGCCGCGTAAACTCAAACAAATCCTGAAGCAGCTGCTTTAGCCGCAGCGATTCCTCATACGCCATGTTGACGTAGTAGCGCAGCTCGACCTCATCGCGGTAACGGTCCTGATCGATCAGGCCGAGATAGCCGGTAATGGAGGTGAGCGGCGTCCGCAAATCATGCGATACGTTGGTGATCAGCTCGTTTTTCGTTTGCTCCGCCCGGCGTTCCTCCTCCATCGACGTTCTTAAGCGCTCAACCATGCGGTTGATGTCGGTGGCCAGCTGTCCAAGCTGTCCCACGTTTTCCACCGGTATTTTCCGCACGGAGCCTTCCTCGATCTTATGCACTTCTTCAATCAGCAGTTCGAGGTATTTTTTCTCGTGGCGCCGGACGCTGCGGCGATAGAAATACAGCGCGAACAAGAGCAAAATCGGCACTCCCGCCAAATAATAGGCCAAGGGAAAGCCGATGTTCCGGTTGATCCAAACGATAAAGGTATTAACCGACATCTCCGGATACAGCACGTAAAACAATCTGGCCAGCAGGATGAGCAGCAGCAGCGAAATCAGCGAAGCGACCGTCGTCCAAAACAGCCAGGTTAAAAAGCGCAGACTAGCCTTCAATTTTGTAGCCGACCCCCCACACCGTACGGATCAGCTTTTCTCCGTCCATTTCTTTCTCCAGCTTGTCGCGCAGGCGGCTGATATGCACCGTCACGGAATTGCTGCTCTCCAAAAATTTATCTTTCCAAATGAGTTCAAAAATTTCATCCGAACCGAACACCCGGCCGGGATGGCTGGCAAGCAAATATAAGATTCCAAATTCGATCGGCGTCAGCTTCAGCGGATTCCCGTCCACCGCAGCCGTATGCGTCTCCTTGTCGATCTGCAGCGAGCCGATTCTGATCATATGATCCTGGGACGCCTGCGCCTGTACGGACGATTGCGCCTGGGCGGCGTAAGAGGATCTGCGCAGCAGCGATTTCACCCGGGCGACCAGCTCGAGCGGATTAAACGGCTTGACCATATAATCGTCCGCTCCGGTCATCAGGCCCGTAATCTTGTCCATATCGCCGTCTTTGGCGCTCAGCATCAGAATCGGCGTCGTGCGCGTCTCACGGATCTTCAGGCAGACGGAAATCCCGTCAAGGCCCGGCATCATGACATCGAGAATGACCAGATCGACTGCCTCGCGCTCCATGATGTCCAGCGCTTTAAGCCCGTCCCCCGCTTTCACGACATCGTAACCTTCGTTTACGAGATAAATTTCAATCAGTTTGGCAATTTTATCATCGTCATCCACAATTAAAATTTGTTTATTCATAGATTATTTCATCCTTTATTTGAAAAACTGGAATGGCACATCGGTACTATCATACCATGTTCACGCCACCCGTTTACAAATAAAAGATTGTCATCAATCAGGAATTTAGTTTCCAATCATACGGGACGGCGATATCGAACCTCGTCCCTTGACCCGGTTCGGACACCACGGAAATGTTCCCTTGGTGGATTTCGACGATTTTCTTCACGATCGATAGGCCTAGTCCGCTGCCGCCTGCGCTGCGCGTCCGCGATTTATCGGCTTTATAAAACCGCTCGAAGATATGGACCAGATCCTCTTTGGCGATGCCCATCCCGCTGTCGGCGATCCCGACTTCGGCATGCCTTCCCCCGCGCGAAAGCGTCAAGGTAATTTCCCCGCCATGCGGCGTAAATTTAATGCTGTTGTGCAGCAGGTTCAGCCATACTTGAGCGAGCAAATCCTCGACCGCTTCCACCTCGACAGGCTCCAGATCCAGATTGATCTGGATGTCTTTGTCCAGCCATTGCGGTTCACAAGCCAAAACGACGGTCTTAAGCTGGCGGTCGAGCCGAAACCGGTTGGCCTGAAAGGTGGCGCGCTCCGCCTCAAGCGAGGACAATTTCAGCAGATTGTCGCTCATCTGCGACAGCCTGCGGCTCTCAGCCTCGATAATTTCCAAGTAATGATCCCGTTTTTCAGGCGGCAGCCCCGGTTTCCGCAAAGCTCTGGCGAAGCCTTGGATCGAAGTAAGCGGCGACTGAATTTCATGCGAAACGTTGGAGATGAAATCCTGGCGCATCGTTTCCATCCTCCCCAGTTCGCTGGCCATCTCGTTAATGCTGTGTACGATCGATTCGAATTCCCTCAATTTCTCAAAACCCTCCAGCCTGACGGAGAAATCCCCTTTGGCGATCCGCCGGATCGCCGCGATGATCGAATTGAGCATCTTTAACTGGTTGTTATGGAGCAACTGGCCGATCAGAAAGGCAATGAAGACAAACAAAATAAATCCAAGAATCACATTCAGCAGTTCGAGCGCATAGTCGGAAAAAGGCGGTTCCCAATGCCGATAGACAACAGAGGTGGTAAAAGTAGCAGCCGTCCATGTCAAGCCGAAAACCGCCAACACCGCCAGAGACCCAAAAATATGGAACAGTACTTTCCAAATTTTTTTCAACCAGTTCACCGTTCCCCCGCCTCCAGGCGGTAGCCCAGGCCGCGGATCGTGCGGATTTTAAACCCGAACCGCTCCTCGGGAAAACGTTCGCGCAGACGATTGATGTGCACGTCGATCGTCCGTTCGTTCCCCTCGAAATCGTAACCCCATATATCTTCGATCAGCTGCTCCCGCGTCAGCGTTCGACCCGCGTGGCTGCCGAGTTTAAACAGCAGCTCGAATTCCTTCAGCGGCAGCGTAAAACTCTCGTTCTGGGCGGAAACTTCAAACGTCTTGCGGTTGATTTTCAGTTCGCCGATCGCAACGACCTGGGACAGCGTCACATGATAACGCTTGAGCAGCGCCTTGACCCGGGCGACCAGCTCCGCCGGCTCAAACGGTTTGACCAAATAATCGTCCGTGCCCAGTTCGAAGCCTTTCACCACCTGCTTCGTTTCGCCTTTGGCCGTCAGCATCAAGAGCGGCATGTCATAATCCCGCCGCAGCTGGCGGCACAGCTCCCAGCCATCCATATTCGGCATCATAATATCCATAATGACCATATCGACTTTTTCCGTTTCCACCAGGGTGAGCGCCTCGCGTCCGTCCTCCGCTTCAAGCACCTGCACCATTCCCGCTTCTTCCAGAAAAACCTTGACCAGTTCGCGGATGTGCTGATCGTCGTCCACCACAAGTATTTTTGCCATAGCCAATTTACCCCTTTACGATATCGCCTCTGCGCGTACACCGGTCTTATCTTCGCGTTCACCGGCTTCAGGAAGCTGCAACTGTTGGGCGGCGAACTCCCGGTACATCGCGTGATGACGCAGCAGCTCCTCGTGCGTTCCCCGGCCCGTTACTTTGCCCTTCTCGATAAAAATCAGCTGATCGGCGCCGACGACGGTGGACAGCCGGTGCGCGATCACGATCGTGGTGCGGCCCTGCATCAAATTGTTCAGCGCCTTTTGCACCACGATTTCCGAGCGGCTGTCCAGACTGGAAGTCGCTTCGTCCAGCATAAGAATTTTCGGGTCCCTGAGAAGCGCCCGGGCGATCGCAATCCGCTGCCGCTGCCCGCCGGACAGCTTCACGCCGCGTTCGCCGACATCGGTGTCGAACCCGTCCGGCAATTCGGCGATAAAGCCGTCGGCATAGGCCATTTCCGCCGCCCGCTTCAGTTCGTCTTCGCTCACTTCGCGCTCGATGCCGTAACATAAATTTTCCCGGATCGTGCCGGCGATAATCGGACTTTCCTGGGACACGTACCCGATCAGCCCCCGCCAGGAACGGAGCGAAAACGCATCGATCGGGTCATCTCCCAGCCTGATCGTTCCTTCCTGCGGGATATAAAACCGTTCCAGCAGGGCGAAAAGCGTCGTTTTGCCGCCGCCGCTCGGCCCGACAACCGCCGTCACCGTGCCGGGCTTCATCGTAAAGCTAACGCCCTCAAGCACCGGCTCGCCCGGCTTGTACCCGAACGTCAAGCCTTCGACCGCCAGCGGCTGGTTCGCGTCCGCCACTTCCTTGCCCGAAGCAAACGGCTCTTCCTCCGCGTCCAGCGTCTCCAGCATTCTTTCGGTTGCTCCCATCGCCTTCTGCAATTGCGTGAAAAACGTCGTCAATTGCGTCATCGGCATCACCGTCTGAATCAGATAAAGGATAAACGCAACCAGTTCACCGGCCGTCATTGCGCCGCTTGACACCTGCATGCCCCCATAGCCGATCACCACGACCAGCAGCATCATCATTACAAAAGAAGTGAACGGGCTGATCCAGGCCATCACCTTGCCTTCCCGGATGCCGAAAGTCATCAGTTTGCCGATGGCGGCGAACCCGTTCTCATATTCCTTGCGTTCGGCATTGGACGCCTTGACCAGCCGGATTTCCGACAGCACCTGGCTCAGAATCGCCGTGAAAGAAGCGGTCTCGTCCTGCATGCCCAGCGAAATTTTATACATCATTCGCCCGAGCGGCACCATAATAAGCGCCGCGATCGGGATGACGACAAACATGAGCAGCGTCATTTTCCAGTTCAGGTAAAACAACACCGCGACCGCCCCGATGATCGAAATGATACCGCTGAAAAAACCGGTCACATGCTCGGAAATCAGCGATTTGATGATCCCCGTATCGTTCGTCAGGCGGCTCACCGATTCTCCGGTGCGGTTGTTATCGTAATAGGACACCGACAGCCGGAGCAGTTTTTTCCACAGCCGGTCGCGCAGGCTGGCCACCATTTTTTGCCCGGCGTAATTAAGCAAATAGATCGACAGCCCCGAAGCGATCGACAGCCCGATAAACGCGGCTCCGATCATCACGATCTGCTGCGTACTGATGGATGACAGCGAAAAGCCGTCGACCAGATTTTTCGTGAACATCGGAATGACCAGGCTCACAACCGTTGAAGCGACGCTCAGCAAAAGCGCTCCGATCAGCAGCGCCATGTTCGGTTTCGTCTCGCGGATCAGCCGCAAGAACGCCCGCAGGCCGCCCCTTTTTTTAGCTATCTGCTTATGGGGTTCATTGTATAAAGTTTCTCTCTCTCGCATGTTCTTCTCTTCCTTTCCTTATGTCCCGTCCCGGATAAGCTTCTATTTAAGCTCAGGAAAAGAATATAACTGTTTTTTAAACTGAATTTAAACGGGCCCACCGGACTATAAATTTTCCACTTCCACGCTGTGCACATGCTCGATCGTCCGCAGAAAATGGTAAATTTCCGTCGTGTATTCTTTCTCCGACGCGGTGATGACCATGTCGATCCGCTGTCTCCCATCCTCCAGGTCTTTGATTTTCAGCCGGCGAATGCGATGGCGGTTTACCCTGTCCCTCCGGTTCTTTTCATCCTTCCGCTCGATAATGCGGATCAGTTCCGTGACGTTGCCCGGATTCTCCATCACGACTTTGATCGACACGTCGCGCTGGCTTAGCTTGTATGGGCCGACCCATTTGATCACGTAGGGAATAAAGTTCACCGAAATGATCAGGAGCACGGTCGTAAGCGCCGCTTCAAGATAAAAACCGATCCCGATCGCAATCCCGATCCCGGAAGCGGCCCAGATCATCGCCGCCGAGGTTAACCCGGATATCCCCTCGTTGCTCCGGCGCAATATCGCACCCGCCCCCAAAAAGCCGATACCGCTAACGATTTGTGCGGCGAGTCGCATCGGGTCCATGTTCGGATGCTCGGGCGTGGCGAATTTCGCAAACGATTCGATCGATACGATCGTCACCAGGCAGCTGGCGATGCATATCACCATGCTGGTCTTGATGCCGAGCGGCTTTTGCTTCAATTGCCGGTCGATGCCGATAAACAACCCGAACAATAAAGCCATGCATAGTTTAAAGGCCATTTCCCATTCCATCATCATGTTGCACTGCATCTCCTTCAGTCATATAAAGTGAGTATAATTGGATTCGGCTGCTCCGTGCAATTGTTCTTAAAAACAAAAAAGCCGCCCCACGGATCAAAGATCCGAAGAAGGCAGCTTTTTTTAGATTATTTATGACAAGCGGATTAAAACTTGGCGGCAAGATCGGCCGCGCGTTTTACGCCGTCCTGAATGATTGCTTCGGCACGGTCCGGGAATTGGTTGTGGCCTTCCACAACGACGACTTCCGGGTTGTTGATGCCCCAGAAAGCCAGCGTGTTTTTCACGTAATTCAACGACATTTCAAGCGCCGCCATCGGACCTTCCGAGTAAACGCCGCCGCGGGCTTGCAGCAATGCGATCTTCTTGTCGCCTACGAGGCCGACAGGTCCTTGTTCGGTATATTTGAACGTTTTGCCGGCTTGGTTCAAGTAGAACAGATAAGTCAGCAGTTGGGCCGGGATCGTGAAGTTCCAGAGCGGGAAAGCGAAGACGACTTTGTCGGCGCCCAAAAATTGATCGAGATAAGTGTTGGCCAGGTCGGCCGCTTTTTGCTCTTCCGGCGTCGCCTCGATGCCTTTACCCACCTTGAACAATCCGTTCAGCATGTTCAAATCATAGTAAGGAAGCTCGGCGTCAAACAGGTTGAGTTCGGTAACCGCATCTTCCGGATGCGTTTCCTTGTACGTTTTCAAGAAGCTTTCATACAGCTTAACCGTAGCGGATTGGTCCGCCGGACGGTTATTCGCTTTGACAAATAAAACTTTAGCCATCTGTATTCCCTCCACTTTTTCATTCATTAACTTACTATTTAATAGCTACTTAATATTAAGCCGTAACTATTGTTTATAATAACGGCTAACTAAAACTTTGTCAACAACAGTTACTTAAGTATAAACCCGAGCCTGCAGCCGGCCCTGCGTTATTTTTTTCGCGTATCGATCCATCCCCGTTCCAACGCGTAGCGCGTTAATTGGACGCGATTTTCCAAATGCAGCTTGTGTAAAATATTTTTCAAATGATTTTTCACCGTCTGATCGGAAATTTGCAGTTCGCCGGCAATTTCGCGATTGGTCATGCCTTTCGCCACCCAGCCGAGAATTTCGCGCTCCCGGGCGGTAAGCGGCGGTTCGCCGGCCGCATCTTTTTTTGTGAGCGGAAACTCCTGCAAAATGCGGAGCGCGAGCTCGCTGGACAGCGGGGCTTCGTCGCTGGCGATAGCCCGTAAATATTCCAGCCATGTCCCTGGCTCCAAATTTTTGAGCAAATAACCTTGCGCGCCCTGCTTAAGCGCCTCAAACAGATGCGCGGCATCATCCGAAACGGTAATCAGGACGATCTTGACATACGGGTACCGAAGCTTGATTTCCCGCGTCGTTTCGAGCCCGTCCTTGCCCGGCATCTGAATATCCATCAGGATCAGGTCCGGCATCCACAGCTCGGTCAGTTCAACCGCCCGCTCCCCGTTTTCGGCATAACCGATCACTTCAAACCCGTCGTCCTCCGCCAAAATTTCGCCGATCGCCTCCCGCGCGTGCGGATGATCATCGACGACCAGTACGCGTACCTTCATCCAAACCGTCTCCTCCCGCTATTTCAACCGTCGTTTTTCCCGGCCGGGATGTCACCTGCAGCGTCCACCCCATAGCTTCCGCCCGTTCCCTAATAATTTGCAGTCCGTACCTTCCTTTGGCTTGCGGTTTATCCGCTTGAAAACCGGTTCCTTCATCCATGACGGACACTCGAAACCGCCGGGCATCGCCCGTCCCGGTCACGGAAACTTCCTGAACCCCGCCATGCTTGCCCGCGTTGACGATCGCCTCCCGGATACATGCCAGCAGCTCCATTCGCGTCTTGGGGGACCAGTCTTTTTCATTCAACCGCCAATCCATACGCAGCCCCAGCTGCCGCTCCTCCGCCATCTGCCGGATCAGCCCCGGAAAATCGGCGGTTCCGCTTTCGGAGAGCCGGGAGTCCGGGGGAACGCGCAAATCGGAAATCGCCTCCCTGACATAGCGGTTCACCTCGTGGATCGTCTTGCGCAGCTCGTGCCAATCATAAGCCTGTCCGGCCTCCGCCTGCTGCCGTTCGGCCCGGTCGACCTTCACCGACAGCAGAAACAATGACTGGGCAATCCCGTCATGCAGCTCCCGGGCCAGCTGTTCCCGCTGCTCCAGGCGCGCTTTAAGCGCCCGCTCCCGCTGCAGTTCCTCCTGCATCTGTTCCAGATAGGAAAACCAGCGGTGCAATAGGGGCACGCAGACCCCGAACAAGATGAAAGGCGTAAGGATGTTCCCCAGCTCCATGGAAAGATAAGGCATCAAAAATTGATGGCGCACATATTCCCATATTCCGACAACAAGCGTCGGAACTATTAGGATCATCCATTTCGTGATTTTATATGACATACAAGGCCTCCGCGATCGATCTCTTTCTCCACCGAATATACTTTACCTGCCGTTTGCTGGCAAGCTTTGGCGAAAAAATGAACGGGGGGCCGATCCGTAAGAAAAAACGTTTATCGACGTATCTTTGAAGAAGCCAGACCGCGTTTAGCGGTAGTTTGTACTACGATTTAAGGAAGCAGAGGCTCCGAAACTATACTTTCTTATGGCTCAACCTAATAATCAGTGTTTGAGAGTCAAGTACAATCAATCTTGGCAAGAAATGCGGAAGGGCGTTGAAAGCTTGAGAACAGGGAAGGCCAGTGAAAATTTTATTTACAGGAAGCACTTTTTGAATACTTTTTTTCATTTACTATAGTAGTTATTTCACTCCACATATTTATAAAACTTTTTTTAAAATTCTCTTCAGAAATAATGCTACCAACATAATTGTTCACTTCATTTGTTTTATAGTCCTTACTGAAATATAACTCATTAAGTTTATCTACAAGCATTTCAAGCGAGGGAGAAAATTTATATTTTTGCGGAAAAAATCTGGATGCTTCCACCAGATCTGAATCCGGCATAATAGTGCATACACCACTTAAGACAGCTTCTAATGGTGTTATTCCAAGTGTTTCATATCTAGAAGTAAATACGAAAATCCCCTTTCTTTTCATTATTTTAAAGAGCGCATAAAGTTCAAGTTTTGACAATTTTTCAGTAAACATAAATCTATATCTAAGATTCTCTGGTATCAGTTTATAAAGAGCTTCTCTTTTATGCTCATCAACCTTTGATCCTCCTGTTATGATTACTTTTACCGGAATATTCTTTTTTGTTAATTCTAAAGCCGAGTGTATTAATAAATCCATATTTTTAAAGTAATCAATCCTTGCAGCATTCGATGTTAATATTAATTCATTTTCAGAAATGTTCTTCAAAAAATATTGTAACTTTTCACCTAAATTAACTTCACTTACAGTTATCGGAATGATTGGAGGAATAATCGCCTTAATTAAATCTTGCCTAATTCCTTTATTTCTTAAGAACCTGCTTTGCATATTTGAATGCTGTAAAACAAAGATATTTTCATTGCTTAGCAACGTAGTCAAACCTCGTTTTTGCTGTTCTAACATATGATGCACCTTTTCGTTACTTTCAAATGCCTTATAAGCCTCGATTAACGAATAATTTTCAATAAAATCTTCAACAAAAGGTCCATGATGAGTTAAGCAAGCGGGAATATGTTTAGGATGGTACTGTATAATTGTATCTGTATGGTAATAGACAATCAGATTATCCGTTTCACTTCTGTATAACATGACAATAGCCCTGTCTATGGCTTCCATAACACTCTCGTCATTCATTCTAAAATTAAAGAATAATGTTATTGTATTGTAACCGTTTAGAGTTTCGTTTTTAATTGCTGGTTCTGATAATGTTTCATCTCGCTTATATAATATAATTCCTAGTAAAGAACCATTCTCATTTAGACACTTTATTATTTCAAGCGCAAAATGAGTAGCACCTACTTTATAAGCACTCATTTCGGAATCAGGAAAATAATTTCTATTCAAAACAACAATTCCAGGCAACAATTGATTTTCCATTTAATCCGCCTCCTATTTACTCTAAGTTTCTGTAATTTCCGTAAAATTACATCAGTAGTGTTGCATAAACGGTGACACGGTTAGTTGTCGAGTCTTTTTACTCTGCCGCAACGACCGACTTCTGCTTTTTCTATCGCCCATTTGAGGTTCGACTGGGTGTCCTGTTCAGTGCGGCAATGAGTTTATCCCACGGCTTCCATAGAAGCGTCTTGAGCGAATCCATCAATTCCGTTAGCGTGCTGGAGGAGGAGTCACGCCGCCTTTGTGTGAATCCGCCGCCTTTGCGGCCGTCGGCTGTCGGAGACCTCCCTGAAGCAACAGAGACAATGTCAAGCAGGTCATGGCAAATAGCTTCCACTTTTGGGAGAATCGGTGGGTTCTCATCGAATGCATAATTTGAAACCCTCTTTCACTAGAAAATTAAATGAAATAAACCAAGCAAAAAGAGCGCAATCTGGTGCTTCCCAAATCATTATTTGTATAGAGACGAAAGCAAACGATGTGTCCCTTTCCCTCTGACATCCGAAGGAAATATCTGCTATAGGTTACAATTCTATTAAATCATACTCTTCTTGGCGATTAAAGGATAAATTTCTACTATTTGTTCGAATCTTGCCTGTGAGAAATGAGATAATCGCCGAAATAAAACTGGTGGAACGACAAACAAGCACGGCGATCCCGGAAGATCACCGCGCTTGTGGTCAATGCGATTAGATTGCAGTCTGTATCACGTTCATCCAACGTCCGGCTATCGTTGCCCGTCCGGACGCACCTTGCGGGTAGCCGTCGCCTCCATGGGATCATCCGGCCAATAATGCTTGGGGTAACGGCCTTTGAGGTCTTTTTTGACCTCGAAATAGGTCGTCTCCCAAAAGCTGCGCAAATCCGCGGTCACCTGAACCGGCCGACTTGCTGGCGACAGCAGATGCAGGGTGATCGCCACCCGGCCGAAGCCGATTCGCGGGGTCTCCATCATCCCGAATACCTCCTGCAGGCGTACTGCAGCATACGGGGCCTGTGGCCCATCGTAGTGAACTTGGATTTTGGAGCCGCTCGGGACTAGCAAGTGCGTTGGCGCCTCGGCGTTCAGCACTTGCCGCAACGGCCAGTCCAACAGGTTCTCCAGGATGCCGTACAACGATAAAGCTTGCAAATCGGAACGCTTGCGCACGCCGGACAAATACGGAGCCAGCCACGATTCTGCCGTCGCCGCCAGCGTCTCGTCAGAAACGTCCGGCCATCGCTCATCCAAGCGGTGCAAGAACAGCAGCCGCTCTTGCAGCATTCGCGCCCTGTCCGTCCACGGCAGGATGCCCACGCCCTTGACGATAACTGCATCCAACAGGGCGCGGGTAATCTGCTCGGGACCCGGTTGCGGATCCGGCTGCTCCTTCAGGACGATCGCGCCGAACGTTTGGCGGATTCGGGCTCGCACCGCACCGGAAGCGTCGTCCCAAGCCGCGCTGCGCTCCTCGGCAATCTCTTTGCCGTAATAACGATACAGGTCCGTTTCGTCGAGCGGAGCAGCCAAAAGAATCCGCCCTTCCGCCCCCTCGTCGTCGACATCGGCGATGGCCAGAAAAGCCGCGGCCCCGAGGGACTCTTTCATCGGTAAAACCGCGCCGCGCCCGCTTCGCAGCAAATACCGCCCGTCCGGGCGGCGCATGGCGATGCGGTCCGGGTAAGCGAAAGAGACCAGCAGGCCGCAATACCGGTCCGGCTGCTGCGGGTCAAGATCGGCGCGCGGCTGAGGAGCCGTGGGCGCTTGGGTAGACAGCGCCTGGGCCGGCGGCGTTTGGGCTGGCGGCGCTTGAGTCGGCGGCGTTTGGGGCGGAAGCGTCCCGGGCGCCGGCGCCTGGGCGGACGGCGGCGCGGCCAAGCCTTCAGCGGCAGCTTCGTTGGCCGGCTGATCCAGCTCCAGCAGCCGCGCCTCCCATTGGCGGCGGAGCTGCTGGACGCGCTGCAGGGCGGCCGGGTCCGCCTCGAGCGCCGAGCCGGCCCCGCGCGCACCCTTGGCCGCGTCCAGCACCAGCGCGAGCCGGCGGCGCAGGTCGCCGTCCCGGCCGGCGGCGCCTTTGAGCAGGTCGCGCTCTTCGAGCAGCGCGGCCAGGGCGCAGGCCGGCTCGGCCAGGCCTAGCTCGCGCGCCCGCAGCAGCATATGCGCCAGCCGCGGGTGCAGCCCGAGCGCGGCCATCTGCCGGCCGTGCCCGGTGATGCGGCCGGCCGCATCCAGCGCGCCGAGCTGCTGCAGGAGCAGGACGGCGCTGGCGTAAGGCGCTGGCGGCGGCGCGTCGAGCCAAGCCAGCTCGTCCGGCGAGCCGGCGCCCCACGCCGCCAGCTCCAGCGCGAGCGGCGCCAGGTCCGCCTCGAGGATCTCCGGCGGCGTGCGCGCGGGCAGCGCGCGGTCTTCCGCCTCGCTCCAGAGGCGGTAGCATACGCCGGGCGCGGTTCGCCCGGCGCGGCCCCGCCGCTGGTCGGCGGAATCGCGGGCGGCGCGGACCGTCACCAGACGGTTCATCCCGGTCCGCGGGGAAAACAAGGTGGTGCGCCGGAGGCCGCTGTCGATGACGACCGTCACGCCGTCCACGGTCAAGCTCGATTCGGCGATCGACGTGGCCAGCACCACCTTGCGCCGGCCCGCCGGCGCCGGCTCGATCGCCCGCCGCTGCGCCTCCTGCGGCAGCGCCCCATAAAGCGGCGTGAGCAGCACGCCCTCGGGCAGCGGCGATCCCGCAAGCAGCGACTCGACGCGGCTGATCTCCCGGGCCCCGGGCAAAAACACGAGCAGGCTGCCGTCATGCGCCGCCAAAGCGCGGCGCACCGCCCGCTCCACCACGGTTTCGAGCGGTTCTTTCGCGGCTGGCGCTTGCGGAAGGTATAATGTCTCCACCGGATACATGCGGCCGCGGCTTTGAACGACCGGCGCATCCCCAAGCAGCCGGGCGACCGGCTCCGCGTCCAGCGTCGCCGACATGATCAGAAGCCGCAAATCATCGCGCAGCAGCTCGCGGCTCTGCAGCGCCAGCGCCAGCCCCAAATCGGCGTGCAGGCTGCGCTCGTGGAATTCGTCAAAAATGATGAGTCCCGTCCCCAGCAGCGCCGGGTCCTGCTGCAGCAGCCGGGTCAAAATCCCTTCCGTCACAACGGTAATCCGCGTTTTGCGCGACACGCGGCTCTCCCCGCGCATCCGGTAGCCCACCGTTTCGCCGACCCGTTCGCCCAACTGCGCGGCCATATACACGGCGGCGGAACGGGCCGCGAGACGGCGCGGTTCCAGCAAAATGACGCTCTGGCCTTCCAGCCACGGCTCGCTTAACAGCGCCAACGGCGCGCGCGTCGTTTTCCCCGCTCCGGGCTCGGCCAGCAGAACGGCGGCGCCTGCCTTACGCAGGCTGTCTTTTAACGCGGGAATCGCTTCATCTATAGGCATCGGTTTAGGTTCAGACAGCTTCGTCATCGTTCTCTCCTCAAGTCTCTATTCGTATCGATTTTACCACATTCCCCTTAGGTGTGATCAAAACCGCCTTTTTTGAACAACCTTAATAAAGCAACATAAACTCCAGCCCTATGTTCCGGTCCATTGATCCAGAATAATAAGGACAAAAAATGCCGTTAATGGGGATGAACATGCCGGAGCGCCGGATAATAAATACATAAAATGCCGCTATTTTGCAGGCCTGCGATTCGTTAAGTTCCGCAATTTTACAGCCCCGCGATTCGTTGCTCCGCTTGACCGGATGTCAAGCGCCGATTTCTAGGTTTGAGCTGAAATAATTACTTTTCAAGGTCCAAAGGAGTTTTCGAAAAGATGAGTGTGTACGGAACCGATCTGATCAAACTGGCGGTTATCTTTGCATTAATCCCGCTCACCGCCTTGTTCGTGGTTACCGAATCTTCGCTTCGCGCGCTCCGCCCGGGTCGGGTGAACGCGCTGAGGCGAGAAGGCCGCAAAAACGCAGCCGCGTTAAAAAGACTGGCCGACCGCATGGATCAAGCCCTGTCGACCTGCCAGCTCGCCATCACGGCGATCTCCTTAACGCTTGGCTGGCTGGGACAACCCGCCGTTCGCCGGCTGCTGCGGCCGCTGTTTTTTTATATCGGCTTGTCCGAGCCGGTGGAATCGTTTTTTTCCTTTCTGATCGCTTTTATTATCATCACGTATTTGCATGTCGTGCTGGGCGGACTGGTGCCGCAGGTGCTTGCCTCCCAAAAGGGGGAGTCGTTCGCCCTGGCCGCATCCCGGCCGCTCCTCTGGTTCGCGACGCTGCTCTCTCCAATGATTTGGCTGCTTAACCGCTCTTCCCGCTGGATCGTTTCACTGCTTGGCCTTAAGCCGCCCGCGGAATGGAACGAAGCGCACAGTGTGGAAGAACTGCGGGCCCTGCTCAGCCAAAGCCTGGAAAGCGGACAAATCGGCACCAACGAATTCAGTTTTGTTAGCCGCATATTCGCGTTTGACGATAAGCTCGCCAAAGACATCATGGTGCCGCGGACCGACATGGTTTGTCTGCACGCCGGCAAATCGCGGGAGGAAAACCTGCAGATCATTAAGGAAGAGCAGTATACCCGCTACCCCGTGATCCGGGAAAACAAGGACGATATCATCGGAATGATCAACACGAAGACGCTGTTTTTGTCCGATGAGGAGACGTTTCGGGGTTCCCTGGACTCGCTTGTCCGGCCCGTGATGACGGTATCGGAAAATATTCCGCTGCCCAAGCTGCTGAAAAAAATGCAGAAGGAGCGCTCCCACATCGCGGTCTTGATCGACGAATACGGCGGAACATCCGGAATGGTGACGATTGAGGACATTTTGGAGGAAATCGTCGGCGACATCCGCGACGAATTCGATGCTGAGGAAGAGCAGGAAATTACCGAAGTTGCGGCGAATCATCTCATTGTGGACGGCAAAGTGTCCGTCTCGCTGATTAACGAACTGCTGCTGACCGACCTGGAGGAAGAGGAAACCGATACGATCGGCGGATGGGTTTACGGGCAAAACATGGACATCGAGGAAGGAACGGAACTTACGCACGGCGATCTCCGTTTTAAGGTGCTGGAACGGGAAGAAAGCCGGATCCGGAAGATCGAAATCGAAAGGATCGAGATTCCCGTGCTTCCGGAAGAAGCTCCCCAGGAACGATTGTAAAGGCTAATCTGATGCAACACCTGATGCAACACCTGATGCAACAAATGTTTCTAACACGATAACTTTCTAACGGTTGCCACAGCCGCTATTTGGTCCCACAACGTTGATTGCAAATTTTAACGGATGCCATAGCGCTTATTTTACTGAAACTCGGCTATCTTTACCTGGATTGAGACTAATAGCGATGCTCACAACCGTTAGAAATTGGAAACCGCCTTTTTTCGTAAAATAGCGGCTGTTACAACCGTTAAACTTCCGGCGGATGGGGTAATTCCCTTAAAAAAGCACCAGTGCTTCTACGGTTTCCACGGCTTTCACGGCTTTCACGGCTTTCACGGCTTTCACGAATTTCACGAATTTCACGAATTTTACAGATTACACAACTTTCACAACTTTTACAGCTTACACACAACATCATGCACAACATCATAAGGAAGTGATCACCATGAGACGCGGACGCTTTGCGCCGACGCCTTCCGGCGACATGCATCTGGGCAACGCCAAAATGGCGCTTTTGTCGTGGCTGCAAATGCGGGCGGCCGGAGGAGCGTTTGTGCTGCGGATTGAAGATATCGACATCCAGCGCTCAAAACCGGAAATTACCGAACGGATTATCGCCGATCTTCGCTGGCTTGGCCTGGATTGGGACGAGGGCCCCGGTGCGGACGGTCCGTACGGCCCGTATTGGCAAAGCCGCAGGACGGCGATGTACGAGGAGGCTTTGGCCAAGCTGGACCAAGACGGCCGCTTGTATCCGTGCTATTGCAGCCGCGCGGAGCTGCTGGCCGTGGCCGGCGCGCCGCACGGGTTAAGCTCGGAAGGCGCGCCGTACCCCGGGACGTGCCGCCATTTAACTCCAGCGGAACGCCGGATCAAAGCGCAGGCGAAATCGCCTTCGCTTCGTTTCGCGCTGGGCGGCGAAGGCGTCGCCTTCGTGGACGGCATCGCCGGGCCGCAGTCGTTCCCGCCGGGCAGCGGCGGCGACTTTGTGGTGCGGCGGGCGGACGGGCTATTCTCGTACCAGCTAGCCGTCACCGTCGATGATTGCCTGATGGGCATCACCGACGTGCTGCGCGGCGACGACTTGCTGGACTCCACGCCCCGCCAGCTCCACTTGTACGCCGCGCTCGGATGGACGCCGCCCGCCTTCGCCCACGCCCCGCTCATCCTTGGCGAAGACGGACGGCGGCTGGCCAAGCGGCACGGCAACCTCGGCATCGGCGCGCTGCGCCAGGCGGGTACGCGGCCGGAGACCGTCATCGGCTGGCTGGCGTACATCAGCGGCCTGACCGATCGGCCGGAACCCGCCGCCGCGGGCGATTTGGTCCGCGAGTTCCGGCTGGACAACATCTCCCGCGAGCCGTTTATTCTAACGGAGGCGATGGTGCGTAAGCTGCTGCCATAACCGCTGCCGTGTCGCAGCCTTTAGCTGCCTTTAGCTGCCTTTAGCTGCCTTTAGCTGCCTTTAGCTGCCTTTAGCTGCCTTGAGCAGCATACCGGCCTCCGGCCGCTCCGGCCGAGCCCATGTCTCCAGCCGCAGCGCGAGCTTACTCCAGCTTCCGGCGGATCGCATCTTCATACTGGCGGAACGCCGGACTGTGTGTCAGCCCCCGCTGTTCCGCCAGCATGTTCAGCCGCAGCTGCTGCTCTGACAGCTTTTTCTTCAGCTCCCGCTTCTCTTCCTCATCCTGACAGGCCGCGATCAAATCGGCCAACCGCAGGCATTCGCCGTGCAGGTTTAATTCTTCCGGAACGCAGCCGGCGTTTTTCAGCAATTTGTAGGCCATCCGCAAATCTTCGGGAACGGACGACAAATCCTCAATTTGCAGCGGCCGCCCGTACCCGGGCAGATGATCGAATTCCCCGCGCGCCATCGCTTCGGCTATTTTTTGCTCAGCGAGCCAAGACAACATTTTCTTCTCCTCCTTCGCACCAATTTGCCAATACCCTTCTATACCAACAAGTTTCGCACATCTGCGTTCGTGTTTAGGTATCCCTGCATGCTGCTTTGCACGATTCTCCCTTTTGTTCAGGGGGGAGAGGGCGGGGGCTAATCACGGTCCTTTCATTTTTCCCGGCGTCTTGCCCCATTCCTCCCGTCAGGTCTGCTTCACTTCTCCAACTTCCTTCTCACAACCCTGTCTAACGATGTCAGACATGTGATCTCGAACATGTGATCTCGAGCATGTCTGCTTCTCCCAAACCTATTTTCTTCTCCTGAATTTATCTTCCTCTCTGCTGCCGGATCAAACGGGATAATCGTGCAAAGCGTCCGGACAGCGGATATTGATATTGATCTGCCGAAATTTCTTGCCACGATCGCTTACCGGCCTCCCCTGCCAAGCGCTGATTATTAGGTTGAGCCTTAATTACAAAGTTGAGTTCACGCTAAATACCGGTTTTACTTGCGATTATACATTGGTTCGGCCCCGCTGAAAACCAGCTCCGGTCCGGCCAGCCGCCGTACATACGGGAAGGCGCGCCGGGAGAAGCGTCATCCACGATCACCGCCGCCATAATTCGGAGTATTAGCCCCTTTCCCTTTCTTGCCTCATGCCCCAATTACGGGCGATCAGCATCAATCTATTGGATTTTTTCCAAAGTGGGGGCAGCAAAAAAAGCTTCCGCCCCAAGGACGGAAGCAAACGCCTGAAATGCCATTTTAAATTGTTGGCTACAGCAGCGATTCCGCGCCGTCGATGACGATTTGGGCGCCGGTGATGTGAATCGCTTCGTCGGAGGCCAAAAAAGCGACCAAATCGGCGACGTTCTCCGGCTGCCCCGGCCCATCGGATAGCGGCTGCGAGCCTTCCGGATATTTGACCGGAATGATGATTTCCTGCAGCTCCTTGCTTTTTTCCGTGGAAGCGTCGATATTGGTGGCGATCGCTCCAGGGCAAATCGCGTTCACACGGATTTTGAACTTGGCCAGCTCCAGGGCGAGCATTTTGGCAAAAGCGACCTGTCCGGCCTTGGTGGTGCTGTATGCCGACATGCCGAAGCCGGAAAATTTATAGTTGCCGTTAATGGAACTTGTGATGATAATGCTGCCGCCGGCGCGCTGCTTCAAATACGGGACCGCGTTTTTTACCGTCAAAAACGTGCCGTTCAAGTTGACGCTGAGCGTTTTTTCCCATTCTTCAAAGCTAAAATCCTCCACCGGGGCCAGTCTTCCGTTAATGCCGGCGTTTGCGAAGACGATATCGATGCCCCCAAAATGCCCGGCCGCCTCGCGGACCGCCTTCTCCATACGCGCCGGATCGGCCACATCCACATCGAAGGCCCGGGCCGCCCCGGCGTGGAGGCCGTTGATTTCCCGCTCCGCCTGCCCGGTCCGTTCATCCAGCAGATCGAACAGCGCCACCTTCGCGCCTTCGGCAGCCAATTTAACGGCCGCCGCTTTGCCGATGCCGGAGCCGGCTCCGGTCACGATCGCCGTTTTTCCCTCAAAACGCCCGCGCTTGTTTGTTTGATGTCCTTCCATCATCTGCTCACACTCCTATCAGAGGTAGTTCAAAAAGTCATTTTTCTGCCTCTTTCCAGATTGCCCATCTAGGGGTGTGATTTAGTCACGATGTTTTTCTTAGAGGTCCCGTTTTGCGAAAATCAGACACGATACTTTATAGGAAACGAATACGGCAAGCGCCGCAACGCAGATCCCCATCAGGCCGGCAACATAGGGGTGCGCCCCGATCCGGGCGATCATCCCCATCGCTCTTTCGCTGCCCAGTACGTTGTACACGGTAAAGCTGACTCCAAAAAAGAAGATCATCATGGCGATGTTCAAAAATTGGGCCCCTTTCGGACCAAGCCAAAAATAAAGCGGAATATAAACAGACATGACCAGAATCTGGAGCGCAAACACGCCGAGCAAATATGAAGGCTCCCAGCTAACCGAACCTCCCTGCAGCACAGCGGCTCCTTTATCCAGCACAACGCTCAAGAGGAACGCCGCCAGCATAAAAATAAACGCGGAGGCATATTTGGACAAAACGAGCAGGCTGCGGCGCACCGGCAGGTTGACCAGAAACTGCTGAACCGGCAGCTGCATGTCGGCGCTAAGTGTCAAAATCAGCACCATCCCCGGCAGCATTCCGTACAAAAACGAATTGTTCGCCTGAATAAAACCGGAGAACACGATGGCATAAACCGCCAACACTCCGATATAACGCTTCATCAGCAATAGATCCTTGTGCAGCAATCGAACGATGCTAGACATTTGCTTTTCCACCCTTCACCGTAAAATACATGATTTCTTCCAGCGTAGGCCGGTCGTACAGCACCTCGCCGCCGAACAGCTCGCGGGCTTGTTCACGATCCGGCGCCAAGCCTTCGAATCCAACCTCCGTCTCCCGCACGCCGATCAGGGCCCGGCGCACATCGGCATCGAGCAAGCCGCGGCTGCCTTTGACGAGCACATACCGCTCAAGCACATCGTCCTTCGTATCGGAAAATACGAGGCTCCCGCGGTTCAAAAAGGTAACGTAGTCAGCCACCCGATCGAGATCGGCCGTTAAATGCGTGGAGAACAAAACCGTATTCTCCCCGCTCAAGATATACTCCGCAAGCAAATCCAGCAGTTCGCGCCGGAAAACGGGATCGAGCCCCGCCGTCGGTTCGTCCATAATAAGCAGCGCCGGATGATGCGACAAAGCGATCGCGATCGCGTACTTCATTTTCATCCCCTTGGAGCAATCCTTGATCTTCTTGCGTTTCGGCAGTTCGAACCGGTCCATATACCGCTCGAAAACGTCCTCGTCCCAGCCGGGATAAAACGGGGCAACGATCCGCTTCATTTGCTCCATCGTCAAATAATCATAAAAAATATTTTCGTCCGAAATATAGCCGACATGCTGCTTGTACCCGGCATGCTCCGAACCCGCCGTTTCACCGAGCACCGAAATTTTGCCCTGATCCGGCAGCACCATGCCCATGACCGCTTTGATCAGCGTGCTTTTTCCGGCTCCGTTGGGACCGATCAGCCCGGTAATGTAGCCTTTCGGCACCCCGAAGCTCACGTCCGATAATGCAAAGCTTCCGTACCGTTTCGAAAATCCATCAACCTGTATCGCGTTCATTTCTTTGCTCCTCCTTCGCTGTCCAAAAGCTTCATCCATTCGATCAGTTCCTCCATGCTCACCGGTATGCTGCGGCATTCCTCCAGGACCTCCCTCAGCTTGTTCTCCAACGCTCTCAGCCGCTGTTCGCGGATAAATTCCTGATTGCCGCCGGCAACGAAGGAGCCTTTTCCCACCACGGAATCGATGAGGCCCTCCTGCTCCAGCTCGTTATAGGCCCTTTTCGTCGTGATGACGCTGATTTGCAAATCTTTGGCCAACTGGCGTATGGAAGGAAGCGCCGTACCGGGGGAAAGCTTCCCCTGCAGGATGCTTTCCCGGATTTGCCGGACGATCTGCAAGTAAATCGGTTCGCCCGAAGAATGGGATAGCAAAATATCCATTGTACATCTTTCCTTTGTTGTATACTTTGTCAACAATGTATATATACAATATATACACTTCTACATAAAAAATCAACCCCTGAGTTTAAAAACGACAAAAAGAGGCCAACCGGGATGATCCCGTTTGACCTCGTCTTATAAAGCCGTCCCCGCGGGGACGTTCTGATCTTATTTCCGGCCGGACGAATCACCTGGACTTGGCGCGGACTACCTCTCGGGATTCCTTTTGGGCTTCCGGCGGCTGCCGAAACCACATGTGCAGCATGTCCTGAAATTGATGGCGCGGGGTCGGCGTGGCGATCAGCCAGTCTTCTTCCTCATTGGCGCTGAATCGGATCAGCCAGTTAATATGTTCATTGTTCAGAAAATGTACCGTCTGCAGCTCCCAAGCGTCTCCCGCCTTGGCGTAAAAACGCATTTCTCCCTGCGCCAAGGGAGCTTTCAGACAGCGGGCGAGCGCGATGCTGCCTTCCTGGTCATTCGTCAGCGCGGTAAGCGCGCCGGTCAACTTCTCCAGATCCAGCTTGTCCATTTGGCCGGCGAGCTCTTCAAACCGGCGTCTGGACATCATTAAAGCGGGGAGCTCGACGCGGGGCGTTCGCGAATTCCATCTCATTTTCAAAGTCAGGTCCTCGCACCACTGCTGCATCCCGCCGGCGCTTTCCAGCAGCAAACGCGGCGATTCCTCGTGAAGCCGCTCTACTTTAACCATTTGTTTTCCGGCCAAATATAAATATTGTTCATATTTCTTCGTCCCGGCCCGAAAATTTAGCCAGCAGGCTTTGCCCGCCAGAAACGCAGCAGTCAGACAGGTCGATACGTGCAGGGGCAAGCTTGGCAGATTCTCGATCAGCGGTGTGGGGGTTTCGTTTTTGCGCAGCCCTCTATGCAAATATTTTAAAAAAGGATGGTCCGCTTCAAGCAGATCTCCTGGTCCTAAAGTCTTCGTCAAATAAAACCAAGAGTATGCATCCAGCTTCACTGTGCCTTTCCGCACAGCACTTGAGACCAACATCTGTCCACCTCCTCATTAGGATCAAAGCTTCATTTTCGTTCCTTTGGTGTAATCATAACACTTATTAATTTTGCAATGCGCGGAAATTTTTCCCATTCTATTACAATATACCCACAAAAATAGGGCATGAAGCATATTTTTTGAGTGAGATGAAACTTTTTTAATCCTGAATTCGTAATTAAGGTAAGCGCAAAAAAGAGAGACTTCCGTCCCTCTCCGGTGATAATATGTCATCAAACATTAATCGAATTATAATGTTTTCTTAATGTTTTTTTAAGTTTCTTACTATAGTATTGTACTATGAAACCACTGTATAGAGGTGATTACTATGAGAATTCTCATTAACTTCCAAAACAATCTCGTACCCGTTTACTTTAACGTCGACAGCAAGCAACCTGTACAGCGTACTTTAAAACTGCTGACCAGCGCGCTCGAGTACAAATATTATAACGGCAAACAAGCTTTGAAAAAATGTTTGAGCTCGCTGATCAGCATTGAAATCGAAGGTTCCGAAGCGATCCTTCACAGCAAAAGCGAATTCGACACGCTGGCGCTTTCGCTCTATTAATCTAGCGGAAGCCACGGCAAAAGAAACTCCCCCGCGTTAGCTCTTTACGCTAAGAGGGGGAGTTTCTTTTATCTTATCCCGATCTGCCGGCGGCTGAGCCGGGGCTTTTGCCGGCATGTCTGGCATGGAGCAGCGGCTTCAGGCGCAGCGTCACCGCGGTGATGGCCAGCAATGCGCCGTTCAGCACAAAAACCAGCGGAATGGAAATCCAGCCGCCAAGGGCGCCCCCTGCGATCGGCCCGACCATATTGCCAAGCTGGCTGGCCGATTGGTTCAGGCTGAAGGCCCGGCCGCGGAACTCCGGCTTCGTCACCTCGACGATCAGCGCGTTCAAAGCCGGGAACACCGCGGCAAAAAACAGGCCGTACACGAAACGAAGCGCCCCGAAGCCAACCTGATTGTGGAAAAGAACCTGCAGAATATTGCCCAGACCGCCGCCAATCAGGCCGATCATCAGCGTATTCTTGTAGCCGATACGGCCGCCGATTTTACCCCAAATCGGCGCGGCGATCACGGTCGCGATGCCCACCGCCGAGAAGATAATGCCCGAACTGAAGGAGGCGTCAGACGCCGAGGCGCCAAGATCGAGCACATAAAGCGAAAGCAGCGGCTCCAGTACCATGACTGAAGCCGTGACGAGCATCACCACGAGCAGATGGCCCATAAACGGACGGTTCGCCGAAGCTTCCTTTAAGTCGTCCAGCACATGGGAGCGTTCGCGGTTGCGGTCGAAGTTCTCTTCCTTCACAAAAATCAAAGCGATCAAGGCGGAAAACAACACCACTGCTCCCGCAACCAGAAAGCATTCGCGGTACCCGATAAATTTGCTGAGCGAGCCCCCGACCAGCGGTCCGATAATGCCGCCCGCCGCCCCCGCCGTCGACATGATTCCCAAAGAGTAACCCACCTGTTTCTCCGGCGTATTCGTCGCCACCAGCGCGATCGCCGACGGCACGTATCCGGCCAATAACCCGGAGAGGATGCGTACGGCGATGAGCTGGTACGGATCCTGAACCAATGAGTTAAGTATATATACGGCGCACAAGGAAAAACCCGAGCGCAGCAGCATCGGCTTGCGTCCGTATTTGTCCGACAGCGATCCCCAATAAGGAGATATCAAAGCTCCGGCCAAAAACGTAATGCCAAACGCAAAGCCCGACCAAAGGGTCAAATTCTTCGTCACTCCGAGATCATGCGCGATAAACAAAGACATGAACGGAATGACCATGGAATAAGCGGTGCTGCAAAAAAACACCCCGATCCACAGCACGTACAGATTTCTTTTCCAGGGGAATTTCATCTTCCCACCCCCAGCGTTGTCACCTCGATACCCTGGAACTAACCCGTCCTTCTTATTGTAGCACGATTTCAGCGGAACGTTTGGAAAGATGAAGAAATTAATCCTGTCAGGCGTTATAATTGGGCTATAGCCATGAAAGGCAGACAAGGGCATCAGCGACTTCAACTCCATCCTGAAGCAGGTGGAGGAAAAGGCGCCGCTGCGCAAAACGAGAATTGGCCTGGTGTGGCTTCATTCCAATCATGCGTTCAGGAAAACGCTTACGCAAAGCGGCACGGCGTTTTTCCGAATCGCATAAGCAAAGGAGCATGTTAAATGGCACTGTTTCAATGCCGCTTTTTTTCCGAAGTGTTGGGGCTCAGCACATCGATGACCGTGATTTTGCCTGAGCCCGCCGAGTCGCAAATCGGAATGTCCGCCAAAGGAGTCGCGGGGCCTTATCCGACCCTCTACCTGCTGCACGGCATGTCCGACGACGACACCGTCTGGCTGCGCCGGACGTCGATCGAACGTTATGTATCGGGCATGGGGCTCGCCGTCGTCATGCCTCAGGTCGATTTGAGCTTCTACACCGATATGGCCGAAGGCAACCGGTATTGGACATTCGTCAGCGAGGAGCTGCCGCTGCTCTGCCGTTCATTTTTCCCGCTGTCCGGACGCCGGGAGGACACGTTTGTCGCCGGCCTGTCGATGGGCGGATACGGAGCCTTTAAGCTGGCCCTGCGAAAACCCGAGATGTTCGCCGCGGCGGCCAGCTTATCCGGGGCTTTGGACATGAATGCAAGATTTCGTTTGGACGACGCGAACTTTGCGCTGCTGCGCCGCATCTTTGGAGATGCCGGTCCGCAGAACAGCGAAAACGACCTGCTGGCGCTGCTCGAGCAGACCGGCAAAGACGGCAAGCCGGTGCCCCGGCTGTACCAGTGCTGCGGCACGGAAGACTTTCTGTACGCGGATAACCGGACGTTCCGCGAAGCCTGCGTCCGGCTGGGGATCCCCCTGACCTACGAAGAAGGCCCCGGCGAACATGAGTGGGGATACTGGGACGCCAAAATCCAAGACGTGCTGCAATGGCTGCCGCTGCAGGCCCCGTCATTTTAATGTTGGGTTGCCGCAAGCGTTGCATTAAATCTGATCTGACAAGATACATGTTCTAGCCACACAACTATTCTAACGGTTGCCACAAGCGCTATTTGTTCCATGAACGTTGATTTCAAATTATAACGGTTGCCATGGCGCTTATTTCACTGAAATCCGGCTATTTTGCTCAGATTCAGGCAAATAACGGCGCTTACAACCGTTAAAATTTAGAAAAGGTCTTTTTTCGTAAAATAGCCACTGCTACAACCGTTAGAAAAGTTAATGCAACGCTTGTGGCGGATTATAACCGTTAGAAATTGAATCCGCGTCTTTTCGACGAAATGCCCGATCACAACCGTCTAGCGAAAGACTGGATCCGGGACGCAGGGTCGTTAACTCCATACGAATGGATGGCTAACTGACTTTGTCAGCGTTTACGACCCCCTTCCTGGATATCGTCGAAATGCAAAAGTGCAGGCGGTTTTTGTCGAAACTCCTCTAAATCGATGGTTCAAAGGTAAAAGTGCATTTCATTTTCAACGTTTAGAGCAAAATTTCTCCCAAGCCCCATTTTCAAATGCACTTTTGCATCTCATCGCCCGAATAGCCCGGATTCCCCCCCTTTTCAAATGCACTTTTGCAGTTGGTCGGCCAACATTCGAACCAATCGCTGAAATCCGCTATCTTGCCTGTATCTTACGGGGAGATTTCCCGGAAATCAATCACACCCATAAGCCAACTCCCGACTACTCCCACTCCTGCGCAAACCGCCGGCGCTGCTCCCCTTTGCCGCGGGGAGCGCCGCCTTTGCCGGAACCGGCCTTGGCGGCGCTTTTGCCGGCTCCGGCCTTGGCCGCGCGCTGCCGGCTTTGCTCTTTGGCGGCCTGAAATTTAAGCTCACGCTGCGTCTTAAGGTAATTGTCCAGCCGTTTACGCTCAAGCTGCCCGGTGTGCAGCGCTTCCCGGACCGCGCACCCGGCCTCCTGCTGGTGCCGGCAATCGCCGAAGCGGCACGCCTTGGCCAGCTCCTCGATGTCGCTGAACGCTTCCGCCCAGCCGCCGTCATCGTCCCACAGCTGCAGCTCGCGCATCCCCGGCGTGTCGATCATGACCGCGCCCTGGGGCAGCACGAACAGCTCCCGGTGCGTCGTTGTATGCCGGCCGCGGCTGTCGTCCTCGCGCACGCTCTGGGTCCGCTGCATCTCCTCTCCGGCCATCCAGTTAAGGATGGTCGATTTTCCGGCGCCGGACGAGCCGGTCAAGGCGACCGTCACGCCCGGTTTCAGCAGCGCATCCACCTGCTCCCGCCCCCGGTTTTCCATGGCGCTGACCACGATAACCGGCACCCCGGGCGCGATTCCCTCCGTCTCGCTGACGTAACGCTCCGGATCGGGGCATAGATCCGCTTTGCTCAGAACGATCACCGGCAACGCCCCGCTGTTCCACGCCATAATCAAATAGCGCTCCAAGCGCCGCAAATTGAAATCCAGATTCAGCGCGGCCACCACAAACAACAGATCGACATTGGCCGCGACGATTTGCTCGGCCGGCACCGAACCGGCGGCGCGCCGGGAGATCCGGCTGGTACGCGGAAGCAGGCCGTGTATCACCGCATCCTGGCTGTCGTCCGCCAGAAACCGGAGCGCCACAAAGTCGCCTACCGCCGGAAATTCGCTGCGTTCGCCAAGCTCATGCTGCAGGCGGCCGGACATTTCCGCCCAGCCTTCGCCCCGCTCCGTAGCCACGCGGTATTTGCGTCCGTGGTCGGCCACGACTCTGCCCGGCCATACCTGCCCAAGGCCCAGCCCGTTTAATGCGGTTTCCCGCTCATGATTCCATCCTAAATTGGTCAATTTCAAATGGGTATTCCTCCTAAATGGTATCGTTCGGTTTGATTTTTCGCGGTCTCTTGGCGGATCTGCAGCAAGCTAAAACAGCGCAAAAAGACGCGAGGCTCATCGCCCCGCGCCCGCTATGGAAGCCGCAGGGAAAACCGGCTCCCATTCCCGCGCGCACACGCTCATGCAATCGGAATTAGGGCACTGTTCCCTGCGCAATTACTCCCGGCCGCCTAGCGAAATTCGCCGGCGGCCACAGCAAAAAGCCGCGGGACGACAATACGGTCCCGCGGCTGGGTAATCCTGCACCTTATGGCTAACTTTCGTTCATTAACAAAAGGTTAGCGTTAGATGCTTTTCCGCCAAGCAGGCCGTACTTACGTCAAAAGTTTCATGAACATCAAGCTTAGGCACATGGACTTTTTTCATAATTACCAGCCTCCTTCAAGATTTTGTATTCATCATATTGGATCGGGCAGGCTTTGTCAATCCTTGCACTTGTAAAATGCCCCTACCCGGTTATTGCTCCGTTCCTGCGAGTTCCTCCAGCAGAGGGGGAATTTCGTCCAACCCATGAACGGAACGCCATGGTTCTCCTCCGGCCAGCCCGGCGTCCCAGGCGTGCTTGCGCCGCAGCCAGATCCCGCGAATCCCGACCTGCGCCGCCCCCCAAATATCGTTGCGGGGATGGTCGCCGACGATCACCGCCTTCTCCGGGGTTACGCCAAGCCGCTTCAACGCCAGCCGGTAAATTTGCGGATCCGGCTTGCGGATGTCCACGTCCCCGGATACGACGATCGTGTCAAAATACGGCCGCAAGTGGAGCAAATCGATTTTTCCGTGCTGCAAACGGCTTATTCCGTTAGTGATGATGCCTAACCGGAGGCCCCGCGAGCGGCAGGCTTCCAATGTCTTGGCCGCGTGATCCATCGCCTTGGCGTGGGTCATATAGTTGCGGTCATAATAAGCCTTTAGTTCCTCCAGGTCGGGCCGCTTTTTCCACGGCAAATGTTCGATCAGCTCCCGGAAGAAGCCCTCCTTCGGCCGGTATCCGTCGGCGTCCCTCTCGATCATATAATCAATCAGCCTGTTCCGCTCCTCTTCTTCCAAGACAGGCACCAGGCATTCCCGCGCCAACTGTTCCGCAAACCGGCGAAACGTATGGTCCCGGTCCATCAGCGTATTATCCAAGTCAAACAACACCGCTTCCAGCTGCAATTTCAAGTTCCCTCTCTCCCCAACTTATTCTCTTTCTCTATTGTAAAACAGGCTGTCAAATGAAAAAAAGCGCAAGGCTCACATAACACGTCTGGGGCGGTGGGTTAGCAGCATCTCCTGCTCCGTAACATACAGCGGAAACGGCGGCATTTCCTTGAGGTAATGCTCCCGCATTAACAGCCGGTAATCCACTTGGAGCTCGCGGGACTGTTCCAGCACCGGAAGTTTCCCCTGCTCATCCATGTAAGTATCCACCGCAGACTGAACCATGTCCAAATAATAGGGAATCAGGCGGTCGGCTTCGTCAAAAATCTCATAGGTTTCCCTCGACAGGAAAAATCGTTGCTTCGTAATGCCGCCCAAATAACGCGACAATCGCTTCATTTCCAGACTTCCGTCAGGAAGCAGCAGCGATAAACGGTTTACGCCCTCGGGCATGTCGGCCTCAAAACGCAATACGGCCTGCCTCACCTCGTCGAGCGAAACCGAAACGGTATCCGGGGCTCCGGCGCGAGTTGGTTTTGGTTTTCTTTTGAACCACGACAGCATGTACGGCACCTCCCTAAATCTATCAAATTTATGGCAAGCGCTTACAATATTAGTTTACTCCAAATTTTATGTTTTGAGACAGCCGCGCTTCAATTGTCACTCAATGGACACAACAAGGCCTGATTTCACCAAAAAACCGTGAATGTCTGGCTATTCTTTGGCATTTGCTGTAGGATGGTATTGTTTTGAAAAATTCTTTTTGAAAACCAAAAAAACCAACAAAACCAACAAAACCAACAAACACAGGAGGATCCCATGCAGGATGTCATCATCATCGGAGCAGGGCCATGCGGACTGTCGGCAGCGATCGAATGCCAGCGGCGCGGACTGCATGTGCTCGTTCTCGAAAAACATTGCTTAGTTCATTCCATCTACTCTTATCCAACCCATATGCAATTTTTCAGTACGGCCGAGCTGCTGGAAATCGGGGATGTGCCGTTTGCTTCCCCCAATGACAAACCTTTCCGCCATGAAGCGCTGGCCTATTACAGAAAAGTGAGCGACTTCTACAACGTCCCGGTATCGGCTTATGAGGAAGCCACGGAAGTCCAGCGGCAGCCGGACGGCACGTTTATCGTGCGCTCCATCAAGCGCGGCGGTGAACGCGCGGAGTACGCAGCGCGGAATGTGATCATTTCGACGGGGTATTTCGATCACCCCAATATTTTAGGCATTCCGGGAGAAAATACCGATAAAGTGTCCCACTATTTCCAGGAAGCCCATCCGTATACCGGCACCAAAGTGACGATTATCGGCGGCAGCAACTCGGCCGTGGACGCGGCGCTGGAGCTCGTTCGCGTAAATGCCGAAGTCACCGTCGTCTACCGGGGTGACGATCTGTCCGGCAACATCAAGCCTTGGATGCGGCCGATCTTCGAAAGCCTGGTCAACAAAGGCAAAGTCGATCTGCGGCTAAACTCCCGGGTGATAGAAATCCATCCGGATCATGTGGTCGTCGAGGCCAACGATAGCGGCGAAACTACGGCGCTGGTCAACGATTTCGTGCTGGCCTTGACCGGATTCCGTCCGGACCGCAAACTGCTGTTTGGCGCCGGGGTGGAAATGGCCGGCGATATGGAGAAGCCGGTGTTCGATCCGGAAACGATGGAGACGAACGTGCCGGGGTTGTACGTCGCGGGCGTCATTGCCTCGGGCCGCAACGCCAACGAGGTGTTTATCGAAACCGGGCGCGGCCACGGCAAGCTGATCGCGGAGCATATTTTGGCTTCCCGTTCCGCCGAAAAGTAACGCCCCAAAAGGGGCACGGCCCGGTTCGGATTTCTCCATAGGAGGAGGTGCAAAGCACCATGAATCAAATCGATGTCACGGCGCTGCTGCTGTTGCTTCTGGCCGCCCTCGGGATCTTCAGCAGCAATATGCCGATTACGGTGGCGATGATCGTCCTGCTGCTGCTGCGCGTGCTGCATTTGAACAGCACGTTCCCCTGGCTGGACAAATACGGTCTGACGATCGGCATCATCATTTTAACCATCGGCGTCATGAGCCCCGTCGCCAGCGGGAAAATCTCGATCCAGACGCTGTGGGCATCTTTTCTCAACTGGAAATCGCTGCTCGCCATCGGCGTCGGCATGCTTGTCGCCTGGCTCGGCGGCCGCGGCGCGGCGCTGATGGGCAGCCAGCCGACCGTCGTGGCGGGGCTGCTCATCGGCACGGTGCTCGGCGTCGCCTTTTTCCGCGGCGTCCCCGTCGGCCCGCTGATCGCCGCCGGGATTTTGTCGCTGGTGATCGGGAAGCTGTAGCGAAGAACCGCAGAATTAAAAAAAGAGGATGTACCTTTAAACGTTACAGGCACATCCTCTTTTCATTGCTCAGTTCCGTTACGAAAGAGGATAGCGGAACTTTTTGTATCTATTTCCTCGTTGTGAAGGTTGCTTGGTAGAATAGGGGAAAATTATGGTCTTATTTTCTATCCAGCCGCCAAGAACTGTCTTGATTGCTCTCTTCTTCGAAAAAATTACGCCATTTTTTCCCTCTATTGCCCGCATTTTCGGTAAATGAACTGAAATAACGTACTTTATTTCCGTTATTTGATAACTCCCTCCCGCCCCAGGCATTTCGCATCATACGACGTTTTTCCTGCAGCATTTCGCACCGGCCAGTCATTCAACCAGCCCCCCGCCGGCAATCGGAGCAGGCGGCCCGTCATCGTTGCCGAGTCTGTCATCCCCCGACCTCCACCGGGCTTAAATTCTGGATATTGTAGAGCTGCGCATACACGCCTTCCGGTTTAGCCATCAGTTCCTCGTGCGTACCGCGTTCGGCGATTTCGCCGTCCTTCATGACGATGATTTGGTCGGCATGGGTGATCGTGGACAGGCGGTGCGCGACGATCAGCGTCGTACGGCTGTGCGCAAGCTGCAGCAGCGACTGCTGGATCAGATGCTCCGACTCCAGGTCGAGCGCGGACGTCGCCTCGTCGAGGATGAGGATCGGCGGATCCTTCAGGAACACGCGGGCGATGGCAATTCGCTGCTTCTGGCCGCCGGACAGCTTCACGCCGCGTTCCCCGACCTCGGTGTCGTAGCCGTTTGGCAGCTGCATGATGAAATCATGCGCATTGGCCGCTTTCGCCGCGGCGATGACCGCCTCCTCGTTCGCGTCCGGGCGGCCGAACAAAATGTTGTCGCGCACGCTGCCGCTGAACAGGAAATTATCCTGCAGCACCATGCCGATCCGGCTGCGCAGGCTTTCCATCGTCCACTGCCGAACGTCCCGGCCCCCGACGACGACCTCCCCTTTCTCTATATCGTAGAAACGGGGAATCAAACCGACCAGCGACGATTTCCCGCCGCCGCTCATGCCGACGAACGCCACCGTTTGCCCGGGCGCCGCCGCAAACGAAATATCCTTCAGCACCCACTGCCCTTGCTCCTGGTACCTGAACCAAACGTTCCGGAACGCCACGCCGTGGCTGCCCCGGGGCAGCGCCGCCGCGTCCGGCGCATCGGTCATGTCGTACGGCTGCTCCAGCAGCTCCAGCACCCGTTCCCACGAGGCGGAGGCCTGCGTCAGCGTCGTCGACGCATTGATCAGCCGCTTGAGCGGCGCGTACAAACGGTCCAGGTAGCCGAAAAAGGCCACGAACGTCCCCAAGGTCAGATGCCCCTGAATCACCTGGTAGCCGCCGTATCCGATCACGAGCAGCGGCGCGATGTCGGTCATTGTGTTGATGATGGCGAACGTCCAGGCGTTCCAGCGGCTATGGGCCATCGCTTTTTGCAAATACTTGCCGTTGATCCCTTCGAATTTCTTGCGGTCGTGCCGCTCCAGCGCAAAGCTGCGGATGACCGAGATCCCCTGGATGCGTTCATGCAGATAGGCCTGAATGCCGGCCAAGGCCGCGGACCGGTCTTTGGTCAGCTTTTTCAGCCGCTTGTACAGCACCTTGACCGCCACCGCATACAGCGGAAATATCGCGATCGACACCAGCGCCAGCAGCGGGTTCAAATAAAACATAAACCCCAGCACGAACACGAGCGTAAACGTGTCCAGCCAGACATTCATCATTCCGACCTCGACGATGTTTTTCGTCTGCTCCGCGTCGTTGATGAAGCGGGAAATGATCTCCCCCACCTTCGTGTTCTGATAATACCTTAGCGATAGCCGCTGCAGATGCCCGTACAGCCGGTTCCGCAAGTCAAACAATATCCGCGCCGTGATAAACTGGGCGAAATACTGCCGCGCATATTCCACCGGTCCGCGGACGATGACGAACAGGAACAGCGTAATTCCCAGTACCATCATCAGCTGCGGCACCTTTTGCCCGGCCGCCATGCTCCCGTTCAGCAATATATCGTCCACCACGTATTTTTGCACGAGCGGGAGCAGCGACGGAATGCCGAACTTCAGCATGCCGATGAACAAGGTTAATATAATCCACTTCGTATAAGGCCGGACAAACGTAAAATAGGCTTTCCAATATTTCAATTTGCGTACACATCCCTCTCCTGCAATGGCAACATATCCCGATTTTGGGGATAAACGCCGATTTTCGTCAAGCAAAGCTGAATTTATAAACCGATTGTGGTATACTCCATTATAATTGATAACGCACTATGAAAATAATATAGCAACGAGGCACAGGCCGGTTTAGGAGGATGACCATGTCACGCCGATTTGTCATTGAAGCCGTGATGGTGGCGATTTATGGAGAATTGCTGGTGCCCCAGGCACCTGTTGAATATATTGTACCCTACACCACCGTCATGGAGCTCTATGAATTTCAAAACAGCCCGGAACCGTTGATGAACGATCCGGCCGACGATTTCCACGTCAAACAAAAAATAGCCGAGCTGATCGCTTATTTGGAGGAGCCGCTAAACCGCAAGAAGCTTGAACGCGCGTTAGGCGTTCCCTGGTCCAAAAGCCCGTCCATATTGTTCGGCGATAAAATATCCTGGACCGTCATCAACGCGGTCGACAATGAGCAATACGGCGAATTTCTCGACCCGATCGAAACGGAAATCGTGCTTACCGCGCAGCGGGAGAACGCCCCGATTCTAACCGATCAATTGGAGCTGATCCGGCGGATCATCGAAGCGGAAATGCCGGTTCAAGTGTTTGATATCGGCGATTTTGAATTTGCCATGGAAGACAGCATTATCTGATTAGGAAAAATACAGAAAAGGCCCGTAAAGAACGGGCCTTGTTTCGTTATGGCATGCGGCTGCTTGCGCTTCCGGCGATAAGGCGGTCAGTTTGGGAGTGCCGCCTCGTATTTATATTCAATGTCGCCAAGCCCCTCGTCATACGTCACATTCAAATGATAGCCGTCCAAATACCACTTATCCTGGTCCTCCATGTAGAACGTGATGCCCTCCACCTCCGAAGTCAAGGCCGGCGATACCGGGCGATCGACTCCGATGCCAAGCGAGAACCCCGGATACAGTTTCCCCCCCGAGCTGTAGCGGGCGAAAAAGCGCACGGCTTGCCCGTTTTTCAGGTCCAACTCCCGCTTAAACCATTCGGCTGCTTCTTGTGTAACGTGGATCATCAGATTCTCCCCTCTCCTTTTTCTTTTATTGTAGACCAAACCGGGCCGATTGCCAAACCCTTGTTCGGAAGCGGGAAAAATAAAGTTTGACATCTTCTTGAATCCGGTGGTACAATCGGGAACATACGAATCGCATTTTCAAGTAATTACCAATGAAGAAAGGGTGAGCACGGTGTTCAAGTTCAAAGATTCCGATGTACGTCCGCGTACGGACCGTCTACAACCGAATACCGGAGCAGACCCTGCCCGCTTTACACGAACCAAGCGCTGACCACCCATTGTTATGAAGGGACGGATTCGGCGGCGAAATTATACGCGGGGCTGCTTTTGATAATAAAGCGGCGTACGCGGCATATGTTAAGGTTCTTTAAGGCATATCGTTTACGGACGGTATGCCTTTTTTGCCGTTTTTCAAGCTGTAGAACAACCTGGTATGGAAAAAGGAGGAAATCGCAACATGTTTTCGGTTCTGAAAAATTTGGGCTGGTTTTTTAAGCGTGAAAAGAGGCGCTACACCATCGGCCTGTTCCTGCTCATCGTGGCCGGAATCGCCGAACTCGCCCCGCCGCGGCTGCTCGGCAGCGCCATCGACGAAATCGTGGGCGGCACCGTAACTTGGGGCTCGCTCACGAAATATATTCTGCTCATCATCGGCTTTTTGCTGTTCATCTATCTGATCACCTACATATGGATGCATTCGCTGTTCGGCGGATCGAACCTGGTGGAGCGGCTGCTGCGCTCGCGTTTTATGAGCCATCTGCTGCGGATGACGCCGCCGTTTTTCGAGCGCAGCCGCACCGGGGATCTGATGGCCCGGGCTACGAACGACCTGCGCTCGGTCGCCCAAACCGCCGGCTTCGGGATGCTGACGCTCACCGACTCGACGGCGTATCTGGCGGTCATTTTTATCGCCATGAGCACGTTGATCAGCTGGAAGCTGACGCTCGCGGCGATCATCCCCCTCCCCTTTATCGCCCTGGCGATGAAGATTTACGGGAAAATCATCCATGAGCGCTACACGCTGGCCCAGGATGCGTTCGGAGACATGAACGACCAGGTGCTGGAATCGATCGCCGGCATCCGTGTCATTCGCGCCTATGTGCAGGAACGGAATGATGAACAGCGTTTTGCCGACATCACCAACGACGTTTACCAGAAAAACCTGGCGGTCGCCAAAGTGGACGCTTACTTCGAGCCGACCATCCGGCTTTGCGTCGGGCTAAGCTATGCGATCGGACTGACGTACGGCATTTATCTCGTCTTTCATAACGAATTAACCCTGGGCGATCTCGTGTCCTTCAACATGTACCTGGGGATGATGATCTGGCCGATGTTTGCAATCGGCGAACTGATCAACATTATGCAGCGCGGCGGCGCTTCGCTCGACCGCGTCAACGAAACGCTGAACGTCAAGCCGGACGTTCAGGACGTGCCGAATCCGGTGCAGGTGGAAACGCCGGAAACGCTCGAATTCAAAGACGTCACGTTCCGTTATCCGACGTCGACCGTCAACAATCTGGAGCAGATCGACCTGACGATCCGGCGCGGAGAAACGCTCGGCATCGTCGGCCGGACCGGCAGCGGCAAGTCGACGCTGCTGAAGCAGCTGCTGCACGAGTATCCACTCGGCAGCGGCGAGCTGACCGTCTCCGGCGTGCCGATCCAGGATATCGCGCTGAAGCAGCTGCACGGGTGGGTCGGGTATGTGCCGCAGGAGCAGATCCTGTTCTCCAAAACGGTCCGCGAAAACATCCAGTTCGGCTTCAAAGACGCGCCGGATGAAGTCATCATGGAAGCGATCCGCACCGCCGCCTTCGACCAGGACCTCGGGACGTTATCCGACGGGCTGGACACCTTGGTCGGCGAGAGAGGCGTGGCCCTTTCCGGCGGCCAGAAGCAGCGGGTGTCGCTGGCCCGGGCGTTTATCGCCGACCCGGATATCCTGATTCTCGACGACGCGCTGTCGGCCGTCGATGCGCGGACCGAAGCCCGGATCATCGAAAATATCCGCACCCGCCGGGCCGGAAAAACGACGCTCATCTCCACGCACCGGCTGTCCGCGGTGGAGCATGCCGACTGGATCGTCGTGCTGGAGAAAGGCCGCATCATCGAAGAAGGTACCCACGAATCGCTGCTTGCGCGCGGCGGCTGGTACCGCGAACAATACGAACGCCAGCAGGTGGAATCGAACCTGACTGACTAAGGAGGTGTCCTAAGTTATGCACGCCCATACGGGGAAATCGTTATTCAAATACGCTTTAACGGCCAAAAATACCTTTATACTCGCGCTCGTCATGCTGGCGATCGGCGTGGCCGCCGAACTCGCCGGCCCGTTTATCGCCCGCGCGATGATCGACGATCATATGCTGGCGATCGAACAGCCGTTTTACGAAACGGCGCGCCAGGACGAGAGCACCGTCCTTTACGACGGCCGGTACTTCAAGCGGGGCGACCGCTTTGCGGAAGGCGAAGCGAAAGGCGGTGAAGTGCGCGTGCTGCAGGCCGGAACCAGCTTCCTGTTCATCGGTGAGCCGGTCGCGGACGTCACCGGCGACCGCAGCTTTAAGGACGGCGTCCTGACCATCGCCCGCAAGGACGGCACCGTCAGCGAATATCCGGCGCAAAAGCTCAGCGCCTCCGGGCTGTTCGCTTTTTACAAACCCGAGGTTCCCGGCATTATTTCGCTGATTATATGGTACTTCGTTTTTCTGGCCGTCTCCATCGTGATGGAATTCGGCAAAACGTATTGGCTGCAATCGTCCGCCAACAAGGTCATCCGCAAGCTGCGCATGGACGTCTACGCCCACATTCAGCGGCTGCCGGTGTATTTCTTCGACAATCTGCCGGCGGGGAAAGTCGTATCCCGGGTGACGAACGACACGGAAGCGGTCAAAGATTTATTTATCGCGGTGCTGGCGAACTTTTTTTCCGGGATTATCAATATGCTGGGTGTCTACGTGGCGCTGTTTATTCTCGACGTACGGCTCGGCCTGATCTGCTTGTTCATCGTCCCGGTCATCTACCTGTGGGTGGTGCTGTACCGGAAGTTCGCCACCAAATACAACACGATCATCCGCTCGCGGCTTAGCGAGATCAACGCGATCATCAACGAGTCGATTCAGGGCATGTCGATCATCCGCATTTTCCGCCGCGAGGCGAAAACGAAGGAAGAGTTCGAAAACCTGAACGACGATTATATGAAACATCAGAACAAAATGTTGAACCTGAACGCTTTTACGTCGCATAACCTGGTGAACGTAATCCGCAACTTGGCTTTTGCCGCGGTGCTCTGGTATTTCGGTTCGGCGCAGCTTGGCGGGGACAGCGTCATTTCGCTCGGCGTGCTGTACGCCTTCGTTGACGTGCTGGGGCGTCTGTTCCAGCCGATCACCGGGATGGTCAACCAACTGGCCGCGCTCGACACCTCGATGGTGTCCGCCGGGCGGGTGTTTGCTTTGATGGACGAACCGGGCGAAGACGTCACGGACGGCTCGATGCCGCGTTACAAAGGGAACGTGGAGTTCAAGGACGTATCGTTTGCTTATAAGCAGGATTACGTGCTGAAAAATATTTCGTTCGAAGCGAAGCAGGGCCAAACGGTGGCGCTGGTCGGGCATACCGGGTCCGGCAAAAGCTCGATCATCAACCTGCTGTTCCGGTTTTACGATCCGCAAAAAGGCCTGATCACGATCGACGGCCAGCCGGTGAAGGACCTGCCCAAGCAGTGGATCCGCCGGCATATGGGCATCGTGCTGCAGGACCCTTACCTGTTCACCGGGACGATTCTCTCCAACGTCACTTTGGGCGACGAGCGGATCTCCCGGGAAGCGGCGGAGCAGGCTTTGCGCGACGTCGGTGCAACGCGGATTCTCGCGCATCTGCCCAAAGGGCTGGACGAACCGGTCGTGGAAAAAGGCAGCACCCTTTCCGCCGGCGAACGCCAACTGATCTCGTTTGCGCGGGCGCTTGCCTTCGATCCGGCTATCCTGATTCTCGATGAGGCGACCGCCAACATCGATACGGAAACCGAAGCGCTGATCCAAAACGCGCTGGAGGTGTTGAAGCGGGGCCGGACCACTTTCATCATCGCGCACCGCTTGTCCACGATCCGCAGCGCCGACCAGATCCTCGTGCTGCATCGCGGCGAAATCGTCGAGCGCGGCACCCACGATGAACTGCTCGCCATGGGCGGACGGTACTATCAAATGTACCGCCTGCAGCACGGAGGCGCGGAAGTGCCCGGCGCGCCGGCGGCAGGCCAGCCCTGGGCGCCGGTAGCTAATCCGCGCTGACCGCGGCCTTCGCGGTGACAAAAAACCTTCAGACCCGCTTGTTAGGCGGTTCTGAAGGTTTTTTTAGTTTAAAGATATCTGTAAATTTTCAACGGTGAAAGAACGATTATATAATCGTGGGAAATCAACCTCAAACGCGTTCTGGCTTCCTTGAAAGTACGTCGATAGACGTTTTTCTTATGTGCGTTTTGGTCAAGACAGTTTCTTAACCTCCACCGTATATTGGCTGGAGATGTACGTCTCTGCCCTCGTATCGGAAATGACCTGAATATAATTCATGCCCGGTTCAGGGGACAGCAGCTCGTAATAGACGGTGGCCTTGTCGCCGGAGAACTCCACTTTAGCTACACGGATGCCGTATCCCGGGTTCGGCTGCTCGGCGCGGGTGAGCACCACCTTGTTGATTTGGTCGTTTACTTTTTCGACTTGAAAGCTTACGTTATCCTGCATCCCCTGTTCGGCTTCCTTGTATTTATCGATGTATTCGGCCGCATTATATACAAGCCGGGCCGCTTCGATGCGGGTTATGGTATCCTGCGGATGGAATTTGCCCTGCTCGTCCAGGCTGGCGATCTTCATTAGCAGCAGCTGCTGGATGTGGCCCGAATATTCCACGGTGATCTGATCGGCATCGGCGATTTCAATGAACATTTTGACCATTGGATAGTCGCCAGTCGTACCTACGGCCTGCACCAAAATATCGGCAAAAGCTTCTCGCGTCAGCTCGGCGTTGGGGTCAAAGCCTTTGGGAAGCTTGATGCCGTTGTCTGCGGCGATCCGCAGCGCGGAGGAATACCATTCATCCTTGGCGGGAACCTGTGATTTGGCGGCGTCCTTCACTTTAAGACCAAGCCCGTTGACGATCATCGTCACCGCCTGTGCTCCAGTCAGTTTGCCCATGGGAACGAACTTGTCCGGCGTGATTCCTTGGATGATTCCTTTTTGCTGCAGTGACTCGGTAATACCGGCGTCATCTCCCTGCACATCGCTGAAAGCAGAAACGGAAGTCGTCAAAAGCAACGAACCGGCCAGCAGCAGAGCGGCTGAAAGTTTCAATTTTGGCGTTTTTTTCATGTCTCATCACCTCTGTCCCCCTAGACGGGAGGCCCGCCCAAAAGGTTGCAGTAATTTCCGTTTCACAAATTTATGTGTGCTCGTTATTGATCGGCAGCGGACAATAGACAACAGACAGCAGACACGGACAGCAAACAGTAGACGGTAGACAGTAACCAGTAGACAGTAGACATTAGACAGAAAACAGAAAACAGTAAACAGTAAACAGTAAACAGTAAACAGTAAACAGCAGACAGTAGACAGTAGACAGTAAACAGTAAACAGTAAACGGTAGACGGTGCGGCTTAACGGTTATTTGGCTAATCCATTCGTTTGAAGTTAACGGCCCCTGCTTTCTGGATCTCCAGTCTTTTTCTAACGGTTGTACTCGAGCTTATTTCGCCAATAAGACGGGAATTCAATTTCTAACGGTTGTGGTTGATCTTATTCAGTGAATAAGGCTCGAAATCCGTAGAAGAAAGGCAAAATAAGCTCTGTCGCAACCGTTAAATTTAATTTCACCTCTATTTTATCAAAATAACGGCGATCACAACCGTTGCTATGAACGTTTTTGTCAAGCCCTCCGTGTGAGAGGTGCCTGAGCACGTGGCGCGAGAGCAAAAATGCGAGCGACGGTCGGCACGCTGCTATCCGTGGGTTGGTACCACATGTTATGCCTTCGTCAAGGAGAGCTCT
>SNQW01000149.1_pt1 | contig 56711 bp, 55 predicted proteins | sample 2580511 | NCBI WGS metagenome assembly SNQW01 (sample SAMN10953775, study PRJNA522744) | food fermentation metagenome | isolation source: 8-hour incubation of native-enriched microbial consortia from nixtamalized... | place: Mexico | collected 2017-09-24 | reverse complement strand
ATTTTCAAATAGGTTTGTGAGCTGGTTTTCTGGTATGATAGTCATTGAGTAGAGTCCCTTCTTGGTGGCGTGGTAACCCTGAGAATACTCTACTTTTTTATGTTTTGGATAGACTCCAAAACTTGGTACACAACTTATTTTACGCCGTCTTTTTGTCAAATATAACGCCCATTTTTACCGTTATTTCAGCAGCCTCCCCAAAAACACAGGCAGCGCGCCCCTCTCCCCAGCTGAAATTTTATAAATTCTTCACCTATTCAAACACGTTCAACCGTACCCGCAAAAAATTGTAGATCTCCTCGGCGATATTGGCCCGGCAGCAGGATTCAAGTCCCTCAAATCCCGGGGAGGAATTGGCTTCGCAAATTTTGTAATGGTCTCCGTCGAACAGCAGGTCGATGCCGGCAATGTCAAGGTTTAGCAGCCTTGCGGTCTCCAGCGCCAGCCACTCGATTTCCGGGTTGATTTCAAACGGCTCGACCGACCCGCCGCGGGAATAGTTCGCCTTAAAGCTGTCGTTGCCGGACATCCGCTTCATCGCCGCAACGACGCGCCCGCCGATCGTCAGTACGCGCAGGTCCATTCCCCGGCTGGACTCGACGAATTCCTGCAGGATCATCGTGGCATTTTCTTTATAAGCGTTGATCATTTCCAGCAAATCGATGAATTTCGATTTCGTTTCCGCCAAAAACACGCCGCTCCCCTGCGAGCCGGAAATCGTCTTGACGACAACCGGGAAACCCAAATGCTTCTCCACCAGGTCCACATCCACTTTCGAGCGGATCAGCATCGTTTTCGGGACGGGCAAATTGTATTCGGCTAAGATTTGCAGGGTGAAAAGCTTGTCTTTGACCGTGTCGATGCTTTGCGACGAATTAAACGTGCGCACCCCCAGCCGCTCCAAGTGGCGGATCAGCGCCAACGCAAAATAATTCGTTCCCGCGCCCATCCTCGGCAGCACGAAATCGGGCAGCTGCAGCACTTCCCCGCCTACCATCACGCTTTTGCGATCGTCCCGGGTCACGATCAATTCGAACTGTTCTGGAGTAAACACCCGCACATTGACCCCTTGCTTTTCAGCCTCTTCCATCAGCCGTTTTATTTCATAGGTTTCCGGCTTTACATCATTGGCGGAGCTTTTGTAAATGATCCAGCCTTGCATACGAACGACCTCCAGTTAAATTTACAATCTCCCGATTCCATCATACGATGATAGATAGTTACTAGTATGTTTTTAAATCAAGATTCATGTAAAATGCAAAAAAAAGACCCCCGCTTTCTTCCGAAAGCGAGGGTCTCTTCTTCCTTTGTTATCGCATGCCGCCGCGAAACCGCTGCGTGTAGGCTCTGGCGTCCTCCGCCGTCCGAACGCGGTTGCGGCTCCATTCAAGCAGGATACGGTCAATGTAACGGAAATGCACTTTCCCGGCAAACACGGCTTCCTTCAAAGCCAGTAAAATGAGCTCTTCCGGATATTGATCCTGGTCCACCCAGCCGGAGATCGTTTCGCATTCCATCGGAGACAACGGGCGGGCAAATTCTTTCTCGAAAATGACGAACAGATTGCGCTCCTGGCCTTCCGGCGGCTCGGCCCCGAGCTCTCCCCGAAGCAGGTCCCTTTCCATGGAGCTTTGCTTTTCTGCGAGAAATTGGCCCAGCCGCTCGTACATCCCCGATAAATTGTAGCGCTCCGCCTGAACTCCCGTGGTCTCATCGACCGTTTCATCGATGCTGATCCAGCCTTCCTTCAGCAGGCGGCGCAAAACGGCAGCAAGCCCTCCGGGGGCGATATCCAGCCGCAGTTCCAATTGCTCCATCGAAGGAAAATCGTTTTGTTCGGCCTGCTGGAACGCCAGCAATTGGATCAGCAGCATCGCTTCCGTATCGCTTAAATGAAGATCGCGGTAATGGACCAGCAGCGGGTAAGGCACAGTCACGGATCCGCTGCGCATCCCCAAAGCGATGCCCTTCATCAGCGATTTTTTACTATCGGCCATCGCCTTTGTCCCACCTTCCTCTCCCGCCGTCCGTTACGGATACAAACGATACAGCATACGCGGGAACGGAATCGTCTCCCGCACATGGTCAAGTCCGCAAATCCAGGCGACGGTGCGTTCGAGGCCAAGCCCGAATCCGGAGTGCGGCACCGAGCCGTACTTCCGCAAATCCAGGTACCACTGATAGGTTTCCGGAGACAGGTTATGCTCCCGGAACCGCTCCTCCATCAATTCCGGATCGTCGATCCGCTGGGAGCCCCCGATGATTTCGCCGTATCCTTCCGGCGCAATCATATCGGCGCACAGCACCACTTCCGGCCGGTTCGGGTCCGGTTTCATGTAAAACGCCTTGATCGCCGCCGGATAATGCGTAATAAACACCGGCTTGTCGTAACGTTCCGCGATCGCCGTTTCGTGCGGCGCTCCGAAATCCTCGCCCCAAGGAATGTCGAAGCCCTGCGTATGCAAATATTCAATCGCTTCATCGTAGGTAATCCGCGGGAACGGAGCTTGGATGTTCTCCAGTTTGGAGATATCGCGTTCCAATGTCTCCAGTTCGGCGCGGCAGTTTGTCAGCACCGACCGGACGACATGGGTAACGAAATTTTCCTGGATTACCAGGCTTTCTTCATGATCCGTAAACGCCATTTCCGGTTCAATCATCCAAAATTCGATCAAGTGGCGCCGCGTTTTCGATTTCTCGGCCCGGAACGTCGGACCGAAAGAGTACACTTTGCCCAGCGCCATGGCGGCCGCTTCCATGTAAAGCTGTCCGCTTTGCGTCAGATAGGCGTCTTCATCGAAATATTTGGTATGGAACAGGTTGGTTGTGCCTTCCGCGGAGGTCGGCGTTAAAATCGGAGGATCTACCAATGTAAATCCGTTTTGGTCAAAAAACTGCTGCACGGCGCGGATGATCTCCGCGCGGATGACCATGATCGCCCGCTGTTTGCTGGAACGGAGCCATAAATGACGATGGTCCATCAAGAAATCGACGCCATGTTCCTTTGGCGTTATCGGATAGTCTTCGGTCAAATGAATGATTTCCAGGCCCGTTACCGTCATTTCGTAACCGGATTTGCTGCGCGGCTCCTCGCGAATCACTCCCGTCACGTACAGCGAGGATTCCTGGGTTAAGCTTTTGGCGGCGTTCCAGGTTTCCTCGGACACTTCGTTTTTCACGACGACCGCCTGGATGTATCCCGTACCGTCCCGCAGCTGCAGAAACTGGATTTTTCCGCTGGAGCGTTTATTGTTCAGCCAACTGCCGATGACGACGGTCTCTCCGACATGCTCATTCACTTGACGAATCACGGTTTTGATCGCCATGTCTTTATCTCTCCTCTAACGTCGCAATATGGATATTTAACTTATACTCCTTTGTATGTTCGGCAATCAGCCCTTCGATTCCTGCACGATCCGGAGCGTGTCGCGGGCGATCATCAGCTCTTCGTTCGTCGGCACGACCAGAACCTCGACTTTGGAATTCGGCGTGGAGATGCGGCGCGGATCGCCGGAACGAACCTTGTTCAGCTCTTTGTCGATTTCGACCCCAAGATAAGTGAGGTTTTGGCACACCGCCTCGCGGACGATCGCCGAATTTTCGCCGACCCCGGCGGTAAAGACGATCACGTCGACGCCGTTCATCGCCGCCGCATAAGCGCCGATGTATTTGCGCAGGCGGTATTCATACATTTCAAACGCGAGCGTTTCATTGGGCTTGCCGGCTTCCCAGCCGTCCGTAATGTCCCGCATGTCGCTGCTGCTGCCGGAAATGGCCAGAAGTCCGCTGTGCTTGTTCAGCATCGAATTCACTTCGTTCATCGTAAGTTCCTCTTTGTTCATCACGTACGGAACGATGGCCGGATCAAGGTCACCGCTTCTCGTGCCCATGATCAAGCCTTCGAGCGGCGTCATCCCCATCGAGGTATCGACGGAGACCCCGTCTTTAACCGCGGTCAGGCTGGCGCCGTTGCCGATATGGCAAGTAATGATCTTCAGGTCTTCGATCGGGCGCTGCAAAAATTCGGCGGCCGTCTTGCTTACATATGCATGGGAGGTGCCGTGGAAGCCGTAACGGCGAACCTTATGCTTCTTGTAGAGCACCTTCGGAATCGCGTACAGATAAGCTTTCTCCGGCATCGTTTGGTGAAACGCCGTGTCGAATACGACCGTGTGCGGCACGTTCGGCAAGTTCGCTTCGGCCGCGGTAATCCCCATCATGCTTGGCGGATTATGTAATGGCGCCAGGTCGAACAGGCGGCGGATTTCCGATTTCACTTCCCCGGTGATCAGCGCCGAGCTCTTGAAAGCTTCCCCGCCGTGAACGACGCGGTGGCCCACCGCATCGATCTCATCGATGGAGTTCAGAACGCCGTGCGTTTTGTCCACAAGTTTCTCCAGCACTTTGCGCATTGCCGTGGTGTGCTCCAAAATATCGCTGACCTCGGTAACCTCTTCCTTCCCTGCAGGTTTATGGGTCAAAATGGAGGAGTCCATGCCGATCCGTTCAACAAGGCCTTTCGCCAACACGGATTCGTCCGTCATATCATACAACTGGTATTTCAGCGAGGAACTGCCCGCGTTAATAACTAAAATTTTCACAAACGGTCACCGTCCTTATCGTATTTGAAAAATCCTTCGCCCGTTTTCACGCCCAGGTTGCCGGCGCGAACCATTTTCTTCAGCACAAAGGATGGACGGTATTTCAGTTCGCCGAATTCGCGGAACATCCGTTCCAGCGCGGCCAGCACCGAATCCAGGCCGAAGCGGTCGGCCATTTCCAGCGGCCCGTATTGGAATTGGTAGCCCATGCGCATCGCTTCGTCGATTTCTTCCGCGGAAGCGACGCCTTCGCCGAGCACATGCAGCGCTTCATTGATCATAACGCAAATAATCCGGGACGTAACAAAGCCCGGGGATTCATATACCATGATGCCGCGCTTCTCCACAACTTCCTCCACGAAACGTTTCGTTTCCTCGAACGTGGAGTCCGAAGTTTTCAGGCCGCGGATAATTTCAACCAGATCGATTTTGGCAACGGGATAAATAAAGTGCATGCCAATAACCCGTTCCGGATATTTCGTGGAACCGGCGATTTCCGTCAAGCTGAGGGTCGACGTATTGCTCGCCAAAATGATATGGCTTGGGCAAACCTGATCCAACTGCTTGAAAACTTCTTTTTTGGCGTTCACATCTTCCGAAATGGTCTCGATGACCATATCGCAGGTGCCGAGTTCGGCGAAATGAGTCACTTTGTGGATCCGGGATAAAATCAGCTTTTTCTCGGCCTGCGTAATCGCCCATTTTTCGAGTTGCTTATCGAGACTCGTCTCAATCATGCTGTAAGCATGGTTCAATTTTTCGGTCGTTTCCTCCACCAGCAGCACATCAAGCCCTTTGCCCGCAAGCATTTCGCTGATGCCTTGCCCCATCGTACCGCCGCCGATGACGCCTATTTTTTTGTAATTCATGGTCCTCTCGCTCCATCCTTTCATGATCTCTGCATAATATTGTTCCCCAGATGTCGAATAATACATCTTTTACACCCAACATATAATAATATCTTAGCATGACGAAAAAGTAAAAAAAATAACCGGCATCATGTTTTATGCCGGTAAATGCACGCTGTCACGAAATTGACAACGGAATTGCTCGCCCGAAAGGCGCTCTTCTATTAATAAAATTTCGAGAGATTTGTCGAATACTGCCGAATGCTGGATCAGCATTTCTTTCGTTCTAGCGGCCAGCTCATCCAATATCCGCGCATTTTCATGCATCAAAACCTCCGTCGTTACCATTTCCATATTCACGATGCCAAGTGAAGTCAGCCCGGAGGTCATCATCGTATGAACGATTTTCAGCGCCTGCTCAAAGTCGTTGCTCGAGCCCGTGCTGCGCCCGCCGTAATAAATTTCTTCCGCAGCCGCGCCGGCCAGGGCAACCATGATTTGCCCTTCGAGATAGTCTTTGGTGTACAAATACTTTTCGTCCTGCGGATTATGCCGCACATAGCCGAGCGCCCTTCCGCGCGGGCTAAGCGCCACTTGATTCACGCTGCCCGGAGCCACGACCTCGGCGGCGATCGCATGGCCAAGCTCATGAATCGCCACCCGGCGCTTCTCTTCCTCGTTCGCCTGGCGGTCCGTCTTCTCGCCCATCATCACCTTATCGATCGCCATCGACAGATGGGGCTGCATGATCTCGGCCGCCTCTTCGCGCATCGCGTAGATGGCCGCCTCGTTCATGACGCTTTCGAGCTGCGCCCCCGAGAACCCGAACGATTCCTCGGCCACCTTCTCCAGGCTGACGCTTTCGTGCAGCGGCTTGTTCTTCCCATGCAGCTCCAAAATGTGGAGCCGGCCCTTTTTGTCGGGAAGATCGACCTGAATATGACGGTCGAAACGCCCCGGCCGGAGCAACGCGCCGTCCAGCATTTCCTTGCGGTTGGTCGCGGCGATCAGGAGGATGCGCGGCGTGTCCGACGAATAGATTCCGTCCATTTCGGTCAGCAGCTGGTTCAGCGTCTGATCGTATTCGCGCTGCTGCCCGCCTTCCCGTTTGCCGCCGATCACCTCGATCTCATCGATGAAAATGACCGCGTTCTCCTTGTTTTCTTTGGCCGCGCGCGCCTTCGCTTCCTTAAACAGCTCGCGGATGCGGCTCGCGCCTACGCCGACGTACATCTCCACAAATTCCGAGCCCGAAGCCGCCACGAACACCGCGTTGGTGTGCTGGGCGGCGGCTTTCGCCAGCAGCGTTTTACCGGTTCCGGGAGGTCCGGTCAGCAAAATCCCCTTGATCGGCCGGATGCCGAATTTGCTGATTTCCTCGTGGCGCACCATAAAATCGAGCGCTTCGCGCAATTCCTGCTTGGCGCTCTCCTGGCCGCCGATTTCCTCAAACGTCAGCTTGTCCGGGCCGCTCTGCCGGCGCTTCCGCTCCTGGGCCGCCCCGATCGCTATTCCGCCTCCGCGCATGTTGATCGCCGCAAACAGCACGCCGAACAAAACAAACAAAATCATGAGCGGTACGACGTTATAGCCAACGATCGCCAGGAACAATAGCAGTACCGGAATAAACCCTATGGCCGCCTCCACCATCCATTTACGCATTCGGCCATGCCCCCAATCGCTGTGGAGTCCGCGGCAAAATGATAAACTTGCTGGCTTGTCCGTCCGTCAGCGTAATGTAAACATTGTCCTCATCCATCTCCGCCTTGGCCGTCACTTTGGAATTCGCCTGCTCCATTTGCTCCAGCGCGGACGTAATTTCCGTATATTTCTTCGTCTCCATCGCCTGCGCCACGCTGAACAGCGCTTTCTGCCACAGCTCGTCCAGAACCGGCGAAGAATGGTCTTTCACGTCCAGCTTCAACGTCCGTCCGCCGATTTGCCGTTTTCCGTCCTGTTCGATTTTCCGCACCAGATCGCCGAGATCCGTCCCGGGTGCGAGGTCCAGCTTCACGGCAAGTTCGTTCGGCTTAATGTCCAACTGTACATCGTTTACGCCGTCATAAGTTTTTACGATATTTTCCAGCGGACGCTCAATCGCCCACTGCCGATATATGAACCATCCGCCAAACAGCAATACGGCGGAAATGACAACACTCGACACAACTGGTCCAATACGCAGTTTCACGTGATGTCCCCCTTATCTATATTTCTGAAGTGGTTGCTTTTTCAAGAACCGTCGCTTAGTCGGATATATTATTTTGATATATCATTTCGTATATCAAATCCACAAATAAGAGTATATCACATGATCTATCAAATATCGAAAAAAAGTATGGCTATATTTTAAATTTTAAATGGGTAGACTGCTACATATTCTCAAGCAGAAGCGGCAACTCGCCCAGATGGTCGGCGAGCCAAATCATTTCTTGCAATATTGCATGGCCACGAACTTCTCCCCACACTCGGACTCCAGCATGATTTGGTCTTGGTATGTAAAAAGCTTAGGACAGGCGATACCTTGGCGGAATAATCTGATTTGTTCGGAAAGCGCCGTAGAAAGCTGACTTGGATTGTACAGCCGGTACCTCTCCTTATTGTATTGTTTTAGCACGTATTCTCCGAATCCGTTTCAACTTTCCACTTTAAATTAAGCCAGCCGCGTTTGATTGGGGTTGCTATATTACAAAAAAACGGCCTCCACGTCCAAATTGCTGAACATAGAAACCGTATGCTTCAAATCTCCTATTCGGTTCACTTCATGGCGGATCAGCGGTTCGGAAGCGTAAATACATCGTTCAACGCCTCACCGGTGCCAAAATCGTAAAAACGGTAGTAGTGGTGATCCTTTTGTTTATAAAACAGCTGCCACACCAGCCGTTCATTGTAGATGCCGGGCACCAGCCTGACGATAGTGATCCCGGGCAGGCTTTCGTTAATGATCGTCCGCACCCGGGTCTCCGACACACCTTCCGAGAGCAGCCGCACCACGGGTTCATGACCTTCCCGGAGCCATACCATCATCTCCCGGCCTGACCCGTCTTTGCCATGGACCACCCAGCACACATCGTCCCACACCGATTTCCACACTTTATCGCCCTGGACCAGGTCCGTCTCCTGTTTCGCCTGCTCAATCACTGCATTTTCGCTTGCCCAGGTATCCTGAAGAACGTAGATATAAAAACGGTGAAGGGCAAAAAGCACGATCACTAAAATCAGCAGCGAAAGCAGGAGCCACTTGGTTCTCTTTCTCAACCTTCTCTTCCTTTCCCCTGTAGCCAGTCGTCTAAACCTACATTCGCGCACATTCGCACAGTCGCAGAAAAATAACGTTAATTCCGGTCGTTATTCGGCCGTTTTTCCTCCGCATCGTTAAAATAACGGCTATTTTAGTTCTTATTTTCCCCGAGGACGGGCGATATCGTCAATATCACGGCCAATGCCGGGAAATAGCGACAAAAAAGTCCCTTATTGCGGCGGAAACCTCTTCAAATCCGAAAATAACGCCCTTTTTTACCGCTAAATCGCCGTAATTACAGGCCCAGCCACAGGTGCAGCCACGAACATGACACGTTCACGTTTACGTCCACGGCCACGGCCGCAGCTGCAACCGCACGCGCCATTCAAAAAGCAGCAAGCAATCAGTGCCAAGCCTCCAGGCCCCTACCGGGCCAGCAGCCCTTCGAAGGCCGCTTGCGCCTCGCGCCGGATACGCTCCTCGTCGAGGGTGAGGCAAGCCCCGTGTTTGACCACCTGCTCGCCGTTAACCCACACATGCTCTACATCTTTGGAGCCGGCCGAATAGACGACATGGGAAACGTAATCCGTCTTCGGCACGAAATGGGCCTGTTCCGTATTCAGCGCGATAAAATCCGCCTTCATGCCGGCCGCGAGTTTCCCCGTATTCGCCAAGTACACCGACTTCGCCCCGTATTCCGTGCCCATTTTGAGGGCCTCCAGCGCCGGAACGGCGGTAGGATCGCCGGAAACGCCTTTGTGGATCAATGCGGCGAGGCGGACCTCCTCGAGCATATCGAGGTTGTTGTTGCTGGCGGCGCCGTCCGTTCCAAGCGAAACGACCACGCCTTTGCCAAGCAGTGCCGGCACCCGCGCCACGCCGCTGGCCAGCTTCAGGTTGCTGCCGGGATTGTGCGACACCGCCACGTTATGGGCCGCCAAAATATCGATCTCCTCATCGGTCAAATGCACGGCGTGAGCAAGCAGCGACGGACGGGAGAACATCCCGAGGTTCAGCAAATGCTGAACGGGTCTGACTCCGTAATCGTTCACGTTTTGCTCCACTTCCGCCCGCGTCTCCGACATATGCGTATGCATCGGCAGATCCAGATCATGAGCCGCTTGTACGAATTTCTCGAAAAATTCCGGCGGACAGGTGTACGGCCCGTGCGGCGAAATCATCGCCGTGATTCGGCCGTCCGCCCGGCCGTGCCAATTTTTCGCAAACGCGATCGCTTCGTTCAGCTTCTGCTGCTGCACGTCCGGCGGGCACAACCCGATGACGCCGCGCATCAGCACGGCGCGGATGCCCGACTCCTGAACCACTTTGGCCACTTCATCCATATGGTCGTACATGTCCAGGAACGTGGTCGTTCCGCCTTTCAGCATCTCCAGCACGGACAACGCCGTCCCGGCGTACACATCGCCGGCGGTGAACTTGGCTTCCATCGGCCACATTTTTTCCTGAAGCCAGGTCTGCAGCACCATGTCGTCGCCGTATCCGCGCAGCAGCGACATCGCCGCGTGGCCGTGCGTGTTGATCAGCCCCGGCATGAACAGCAGCCCTTTTCCGTCGAAGGTTTCCGCGTCTTCCGCCCCTTCAGGAAGCTGCTCGCCGATATAGGAAATCGTGTCGCCCTCAACGAGCATATAGCCCTGTACAATGGAACGATCTTGTTCGAACACGACAAAGGTTCCGTTCTTGATTAACCATTTACGACTCATGGGCAGGTTGTTCCTTTCCGCTTCCGTCATTCAAGTAATAAGCCAGACTGAGCAAATCGGTCGTGAAATCGGCGGCATGGATGCGGACTTCCGGAGGCACCTTCAAAATCGTCGGAGCGAAGTTCAGAATGGCCCCGATTCCCGCCGCCACCAATTGATCCGCCACGCGCTGCGCTTCGTAATCCGGGACGGTAATGATCCCGATCCGGACATTTTTCTCCCGCACCGTTTCCGTCAGCTCTTCGATCGGCTGGATCGTGATGTTGTTGATTTGCGTGCCGATCTTGGCCGGAGAGGCGTCGAACACCGCCACGATTTTCATGTTGTCTTTCAAATAAGCGTTGTAATTCGAAAGCGCCTGCCCCAAATTACCGGCGCCGACCAGCGCAACGTTGATCTGCTGGTCCAAGTTGAGGATTTGCTGGATTTTCTCGATCAAATACGCGACATCGTAGCCGATGCCCTTTCGCCCGAAATCGCCGAAGTAGGCCAGATCCTTGCGGATCTGGGCCGGGTTGAGGTCCAGCTTCTGGCCGAGCTCCTGCGAGGACACCGTAGGCACTTCACGCCGGCTCAGCTCGTTGAGGAACCGCAAATACACCGGCAGCCGGCGGACGACGGCATCGGAAATTTTTTCGGATTTCATACGTTTATCCCCCTATTCTGACGCGGACTTAGAGACGTTTTCGTCTCCCGGATTTAACCATTCCGATATGCGCGGAACCATCTGAGTGAGCGGCATATGCTCCATCTTCGGCCCGGGCAGTGAATATAAAAAGTATTTCCCGTAGTAAGACTCCAAGATGCGGGTATCGTAAACAACCACGATCCCCCGGTCCTGCGAGGAGCGGACGAGCCTGCCGAATCCCTGCTTGAAGCGGATGACCGCCTGGGGCACGGACAGTTTCATGAAAGGATTTTTCTTCTCCTTCTGCAGCCGTTCGCTTTTCGCTTCCACCAGCGGATGGTTGGGGGGCTGGAAGGGCAGGCGGACGATCGCCAGGCTCGTCAACGCTTCGCCCGGAATGTCCACGCCTTCCCAGAAGCTGCTCGTCCCCAGCAGCACGGACGCCGCCTGGCCCTGAAAGCGCCGGGTCAGCTTGCTGCGGCTGCCGCTGTCCATCCCCTGGCCGATGACCGTGATTCCTTGCGCCGACAATAGCTCCTTCAACGGCTCGTAAACCTGCCGCAGCATCCGGTAGGATGTGAACAGCACCAGCATGCGGCCTTGCGTCGCAACCGCGGTATCGGCGAGCGAACGCACCAGCGTGCTGACGAAATGGTCGTCGCCCACGCTCCCCTTCACGCTCGGAAAATCGCGCGGGATGACGAGCAGCGCCTGGCTGCGGTAATCAAACGGCGACGGCAGCATCGCCGTGTTCAGCCGTCCTTCCCCGGCCGCTTCCGTCAGTCCCAGCTGTTCGATCATATACTGGAACGACTTGTCGACCGACAGCGTCGCCGAGGTCATCACCACGCTTTTTTTTCTGTCGAAAAAGTATTCCTTCAATTGCGCGCTAACGTCGATCGGAACGGCATACATCTGCAGGGAGCGGCTGCGGAAATTCCCGTTCGCTTCCATCCAGTACACCGTCTCCTCGCTCTCCAGCTTCATGAAGAAACGCAGGGCCTCCCGCTCGTTGGCCAAATCCTTGAATAACCCGTTGATGTCGGTCAGGAGGCTTTCGGAACCGTAATCCTCCTGCTCTTCCCGGATTTGCGCCAGCATCCGGTCGCCTTTGCGGAGCACGTCCCCTAGCGAGACATAGATCTGGTTCTCCAGCGCCAGCAGCTTATCCCATTCCTGCGGTTTCTTTAGCGGGAGCAGGCGGTAAACGAATTGGCCCGGATCGCCGGGCGCGGCGTCGCTCCGTTCCGGCATCAGGGCAAACAGCAGCTCGCTGAGCTTGTCCCAGCTTTCCTTCACATCGATCAGCGTCGGGTACATTTCGTCGATGACCCGGCACCATTCGCCCGTTTTTTCGCCCCCCGCCGCCTGCAAAGCGATGCGGAGATTCGGCAGCTGGCCGGTCTTGCTGTCTTTAAACAGCCGGGTGAGCGTATGAATGACGGTAAAATACTTCATATGAATGCCCAGGTGTTTCCCCGCCACATCCTCCAAATGATGGGCCTCGTCGATGACCAGACGCTCGTATCCCGGCAGCAGCTGATGCCCGGCCTGGATATCGGTAAACAGCTTAGAGTGGTTCGTAATGACCACATCGGCGACCCCGGCTTCATGTTTGGCCCGATGGTAGAAGCATTTGCGGAACCATGGGCAGGACCGCCCGAGACAGGAGTCCGACTCGCTGGCCACCGTTTCCCAGAAATCGCCGCCGCGATTGCCCAAATTGAGCTCTTCATCGTCGCCGTTGACCGTTTGCGTCAGCCACACGACCATTTGCGCCGCCGTCATCACCTCTTCTTTCGGCGTGGCAAAGTCTTTTCTATTTATTTTATGTTCAAATTTGCGCAAGCACAAATAATGCTGCCTTCCTTTGAATACGGCAGCGAGGAAAGGAAACGGCACCACTTCGGTAAGCAGCGGAACGTCTCTTTCCCGAAGCTGCTCCTGCAGGTTGATGGTATGCGTGCTGACCATTACTTTTTCTTCCCGTTTGACGCTATGGTAGATTGCGGGCAGTAAGTAACCAAGCGATTTCCCCGTCCCGGTCCCCGCTTCGATCAGCAGATGCTTGTCATCGTTAAAAGCCCGGCTCACTTCCTCCAGCATCTTGTTCTGAGCCTCGCGCTCCTCGTATTGGGGCAGCCTTTCGCGCAGCCGCTCCCTCACCTGCTCCATGAACTGCTCAAAGGACACACCCTCCAGCGGATTGTCCGCCATAGCGCCCCGCGGAGATTCGATATCCATCCAATCCTCGGCCTGCAGCGCGAACTGGCGGTAAAAGATGTAACCGTCATCGCTTTGCTCCGTTTCGCGCTCCTTCTCCTGGACCATGGCATCGAAAAACCAACCGAGGTCGCTGTCCTCGCCCGCAAACAAATCCGCCAGGCGCTGCAGCGTCAACAGCGGCAGCCGCTCGCATTCCTCCAGGCATTTCAGAAAAATCAGCGCCGTCGCCAAGGCGTCGCTGTCCGCCTGGTGCGGACGCTCGTGCTGCACTTCGAATTCAGCGGCCACAAGCCCCAGCTGATAGGAGGTCAGCGAAGGAAAGAGGATTTTCAGAAAATCCATCGTATCCAGAATCCGCCCCGTAAACGGCAGATAACCCGTTTTGTCCAAAGCGCTTTGCAGATAGTTGAAGTCGAAAGCGACATTGTGCCCGACCAGCACCACATCGTTCAGCAGCGGAACCATCTCCATCATCACTTCATCCAGGTCCGGCGCATCCTTGACATCGTCTTCGGTGATGCCGGTCAACCCCGTGATGAACGGCGGAATCGGTATTCCCGGTTTGACGAAGGAGTTGTATACCTGCGAAATCGACTTATCCGGTTCTATAATGGCAAGTCCCACTTGAATAATTTCATCGGAGGACTGGTTGCCCGTCGTTTCAAAATCGAGCACGGCATATTTCATTGCTTTTTAAGTCCCTTTCGTTCCAGTCTCTAATACAGCATAACAGAAGAAGAGCGATTTGAAAATTCATGCCGGGCGTTATGTGTAATTAAAATCACAAAATAAAAGAGCGATGCGCCCGCGCTCATGGGCGGACTTACGCATCGCTCAACCGGTTCTGCCAAAAAAAGTTCGATCATGCCAACGATAAAGACGGTTTACAGCAAAGAGGCCAATTCATTGCCATAATACAATTTGCCCGTGCTGCTCAAACATGCCTCGAGATTCGCCAAAGGCTCGGCGAGGGACGGATCGCTGTGATGAGCCAGGGTAAAGTATTCCTTGGCTTTGGCCAAAATGCCTTTTTGCGCCTCGATGCAGCCGAGCGCATTATAAATGATGGAGCGAAGCCTTTTGTTTCCTGCTTTCTCCAGAACGAGCCAAAACTGCCGCGCGGCTTCCTCGCTTCGCTCCAGATGCAGATGGCACATGGCCAGGTAGGTACGGCCAAGCGCGCTGCCGGGATACTGCTTCAGCACCTGCTCAAACTGCTCCAGCGCTTGGGGAAACATCATCAATTTATAATAGCCTTGTCCTTTGATAAACGGACCCGTTTCGATCTCGGGGAGCGACAGGACCTCCTCGGCTTCAAGACTGCCCCATTTTTGGCGCAGCGCGGCCATCTTCTCTTCGAAACAAAGCCACTCTTCAATGATCCCGTCGCTCATGTGCTTGAGCAGTCGCCATGTTTGCGCGAGCTCCTGCTTTTGGGCGCCCACGGCCAGCGGATATTTACGCGAAATATCATCCAACATCTCATTCATTTCCGCAAAAACATGCTGAAACATCATTCGCATCCCACCCTTAACGAAAATGAAATCAGTCCGAGCCTTAAGATCATTTTTTGTTTCGGGCGGGTTTTTCATTCCCGCAAGCGTCAATTGCATATATTTGCTTCCGATTGGCGGCGAAATTCAGGCGCGCGGGGCGGGTTTATTTAACGAATGGCCGCGTGCAGCTCCTGATGGGCTTTTTCCACGGGCCGGTTGCTTTCGTCCACGAACACGACGGTCGGCTTATGGCTGCGCACTTCCTCGGGAGACATCGCCGCGTAGGAAATGATAATGACGTTGTCGCCGGGCTGCACGAGCCGCGCGGCCGCACCGTTGAGGCAGATGACGCCGCTGCCGCGCGGTCCCGGGATCACGTACGTTTCCAGGCGCGCGCCGTTGTTGTTGTTGACGATCTGCACTTTTTCGTTCTCCAGAATATCGGCGGCCTCCATCAGTTCTTCATCGATCGTAATGCTGCCGACATAGTTCAAATTCGCTTCGGTCACGGTCGCGCGGTGGATTTTTGATTTCATCATCGTTCTGAACAATTAGGCCATCCCCTTTTTGGTCAAAATCACGTTGTCGATCAGTCGCGTCGTGCCGAACTTCACGGCCACCGCGATAAGCGCGTCGGCGCCGCGGCCGGCATCGTCAAGGCGTTCAGCGTCGGCGAGCGGAGACAGTCCCGGAAAATCGGCGATCTCCACGTAATCGATATCGGCCAGCGGTTCACCGCCAATGCTCCGGGTCAGATCGGCGCGGATTTCGCCGGCTGTGACCGCCCCGCCCGCTTGCGCTTTCTCCCGCGCCTGAAGGAGGCTTCTGGACAGCACGAGCGCCGCCTTGCGCTCCTCGGGGCTCAAATATACGTTGCGCGAACTGAGCGCGAGGCCGTCCGCCTCCCGTACGATCGGGCACGGAACGATCTCCACGTCAAAATTCAAATCCTCCGCCATCTGGGCGATCACGGCCACCTGCTGGGCGTCCTTTTGCCCGAAATAGGCGCGGGCCGGCTGCACGATGTGAAACAGCTTGCTCACGACGGTCGTCACGCCGTCGAAATGCCCCGGCCGCGAAGCGCCGCAGAGGCGTTCCGTCAGCTCCGCGACTTTGACCTTGGTCCGGGTCGGGCGGGGATACATTTCCTCTACGCTCGGCATAAATACAGCATCGACGCCTTCCCGTTCGGCGAGCGCCAAATCCTTTTCCGCATCGCGCGGATACCGTTCAAAATCTTCGTTTGGTCCGAACTGGATCGGATTGACGAACACGCTCAGCACGACGAGGTCATTCTCGCCGCGCGCTTTGCGCAGCAAGCTGGCATGGCCTTCATGCAAGTAGCCCATCGTCGGGACGAGTCCAACCCGCAGGTCCTCCCCTTTCCCCGCCGCGGCAAAACGCTCCGCCTGCAAATGCTCCCGAAGCGCCCGGATTTCCGTAAAGGTCTTCATGCTTTTGTTTCCACCTTTCCTTTGCCGTACAACGTCTCAAGCACGCCGTCTTCCGCGGCGAACACATGCTCCTGGGCCGGGAAAGCGCGGGTTTTGACCTCGCGTACATATTCCGAGATGCCGCTGCGGATTTGCGCTCCGATGTCGGCGTACGTTTTGACGAAACGTTTGTCCCGGTAATCCGGGGTATATTTAAGAACATCGTGAAACACGAGCACCTGGCCGTCGCAGCCGCGGCCGGCGCCGATGCCGATCGTGGGAATGGAAAGCTCCTTGGAAATCGCCTCCGCCACCTCCTCGGTGACCAGCTCCAGCACGATCCCAAACGCCCCCGCGCGCTCCAGTGCCTTGGCGTCCTCCAGCAGGCGCCGGGCGTCCTGCGCATCTTTGCCCTGGATGCGGTAGCCGCCGATTTGGTTGACCGACTGCGGCGTGAGCCCGATATGGCCCAGCACCGGCACCCCGGCCTGCACGATGGCCTGGACGGCCAGGGCGATTTCCGCCCCTCCCTCCATCTTGACCGCGTGCGCATGCCCTTCCTGCATCAGGCGGCGGACGTTCTTCAGCGTCTCTTCAACGCTGCCGTGATACGTCATAAACGGCATATCCGTCACGATAAACGTATGCTGCGCCCCCCGGGCCACCGCGCGGCTGTGATGAACCATATCGTCCAGCGTCACCGGAATCGTCGTATCGTAGCCCAGCACCACATTGCCGAGCGAATCGCCGACGAGCAGCATATCCGCGCCGGCCTCTTCAGCCAATTGCGCCGACGGATAATCGTAGGCGGTAATCATCGCAATCGGCGTACCGTCCTGCTTCATTTTTTTCAATTTCACGATGTTTAATGCTTGTTTTCCAGCCAATTTTCCCATCTCCTTCGGTTTGGCCTGCCGCGCCGCGTCCATTCGCGTACCCGCGTACCTTTGTACAACGAAAAAACGCGCACGACAAAAAAACCTTTTAGTTTGGCACTAAAAAGGTCCGAATGCATAGAAGGAGTCACTTGCTTCGTTCCTTCTGTCTCGGTCCTCTTCGGCTCAGAGCAGAATCCAACGCAGGCTTTATCACATTAACCTACAGCTGCTAAGAGTGCAGTTCGAACGGGTGCCGATACCGCCTCCTGAGCATAGTATAACAAATTGCGTCACATTTTTCATCCGCCAAATTGCACTTCGCCGGAAAAAATAGTGCGCGCGTTTCCGTCATCTTCGGCCAGCACCAGCGCCCCGGAGGGATCGAGAGCCGTAGCCAGCCCGCTGACGTCTCCGGCGGGCGTGTTGACCGTGACCCGCTGGCCCAGGGTAACCGATAAAGCTTCCCACAGATGGCCGATCGGCGCAAAGCCCTCTTGAATGTATAGCTCATACAGCTGTTCCAGCTCCGCCAGCACTATCCCGATCAGCTCCGCCCGGTCGATGCGGCGGCCGCTTTCAATGTACAGGGACGTCGCGACGTCCTGAAGCTCTTCAGGGATATCTTCGGCCTCCAGATTGACGTCGATCCCAATACCGGCAATGGCGTAGCGGATCAGCTCGTCCTCGCCGACCGATTCGACGAGGATGCCGCAAAGCTTGCGGCCGTGCACGAGCAGATCGTTGGGCCATTTGATCCCCGCATCGACGCCGGCGGCCCGGCGCACGGCGCGGCAAACGGCCACCGCAATCAGCAGCGTGAGCTGCGGCGCAAAGGACAGCGGCTGCCGGTCCGGGCGCAGCAGCAGGCTCATCCACACGCCTTTGCCCGGCGGCGAATACCAGGCGCGGCCCTGACGGCCGCGGCCGCCCGTCTGCTCCTCGGCGACGACCAGGGTGCCGGACGGAGCCCCGGCCTCGGCCAGCTCCCGAACCTCCGCCTGCGTGGAGACCGTCCGTTCGAGCAGCCGGATTTGCCGCCCGAACAGAGCGCGGCCCTCAAGCGCCCGCGCCAAGGCAGAATGGGCAATTTTGTCGGGCTTGCGAATAAGCCGATAACCGCGCCGCGGGGCGGATTCAAACTCATACCCCTCATCGCGCAGCTTGGCGATCTGCTTCCATACCGCCGTCCGGCTGATCGCAAGGCGGCGGCTGATCTCCTCTCCGGATATATATTGCCCCGGATGCTCCAGGAGCATGTCGATCAATCGGTTTGCTTCCATGCTTCGTCTAACCCCGCTTTCACGTACTCCAGCAACGCTTGTTTATCGTTATGTACCTCCCCGGCGGCGACCGATAAAAGAAGCTGCTTCATCAGTTCGCCGAGCCAAGGGCCGCCTTTTTGACCGGTCAGCTCAAGCACGTCTTTGCCGCTGACGGCCAGCTCGGACAAGGCGTGCGCCCGCACTTCCCCATGCCAGCGCCGGGCGAGGTCAAGCCGCTCCCGTTCAGCTATCCGCTGCGCTTCGGAGAGAGGCGCAGCCGCCAATACGGCAGCCTGCCGGCTCAGCCAACACGCAGCCGCCGTTTGACCGAGCGTCACCTGCAGGATGACCCAGCGGCGGCGAAGCGACGCCGCCTCGCGCTCCTCGGCCCCGGCCCGCCGCCAAGCCTCGTCGAAGCGGACGATCACCGCCGTCTCCTCGGCGGCCTTGTTCGGAAACGTCCACCGTTTCATCAGCGGGATGACGTCTTCGCCGCCGGTGCCAAGCGCCTGCAGCAGCAGCGACCAGCGCAGCGCCTGCGGCTCCGGCGGCAGCTCCGGCAGCGCGGCCAGCAGCTCCCGCCGCGGCTCGGCCGCAAGCAGCTGCCGCGTCAGCCGCGCCCGGCTCCGGCCCGCCGGGTCCGGCTCGGCATTGGCCGCCCCGCCGGCCTCCGGCAGCGCCGCCTTCACATGCCGCAGCAGCCCGCTGCGCTCAAGCAAGGCCAAGCCGCGCAGCGGACGGTCCCCGAGCACGACCTTCTCCAGCTCGGTCCGCACGCGCTCCATCGCGATGTAGGACAGCTTGTCCTTGCCGCGCAGCAGCGCTCTCCACAGGCTTTTGGCCGGGCGGAAGCCAAACACCGAAGCGAAGCGTACCGCCCGCAGCATGCGCAGGGCGTCCTCCTCGAACCGCTCCTCGGCCGCGCCGACGCAGCGGATCAAGCCGCGTTTGATGTCGCATTGGCCTCCGTACGGATCGATGAGCGCCCCATCGATATCCCGGGCGATGGCGTTCATCGTAAAATCGCGGCGCAGCAAATCCTCGTTAACGGCGTCAACGAACTCCACCGATGCCGGCCGGCGATGGTCCTCGTATTGCGACTCCTTGCGGAACGTCGTCACCTCGAACGCATAGTCATCCATCAGCACCGTGACCGTGCCGTGCTCGATCCCCGTCGGAACCGTGCGCTCAAAAACCGCGACCACGTCCTCCGGTTTGGCCGAGGTGGCGATATCCATATCGTGAACCGGCCGGCCCATCAGCTCATCGCGTACGCAGCCGCCGACAAAAAAAGCCTGGAACCCGCGTTCCAGCAATATATGCAGCACCTTTTCCCCCTGATTTACCATCAGGGGGTCTACCTGTGTCCAGCGATTCATTGGCTTGCCTCCAAACGTTCCTTCGCTCCTGGCCGGCATAGGCGGGTATGGCGCGCGGCCGCGCCCCTTTAGCTGCACGCCGGCTTCAACTGCGGAGCCTCAAGGTTTAACACACGGTAATAAATCTCTTCGTAATTGGCCATCGTTTGCTGGCTGCTGAATTCTTTTCTCGCCCGGGTCAGGCAGGCTTCCCGCATCTTTGCCCCGAGCTCCGGACTTTTCAGCAGCGTCAGGCAGTATTCGGCCATCCGTTTCGTATCGCCGATCGGGGCGAGGAAGCCGGTTTCGCCGTGCTTCACGAGCTCCGGGATGCCCCCGGCAATCGTTCCGACCGTCGGCACGCCGCAGGCCATCGCCTCCAAAGCGACCAGGCCGAAGCTTTCCTTCTCCGAAGGCAGCAGCAAAATATCGGCCATCGAAATGACGTGTGCGATATCGTCCTGCTTGCCGAGAAAATGCACCCGGTCGCTTAGCCCCAACTCTTTGATTTTCAGCTGGATTTTCGGAAGATCCGGTCCCTCGCCGACAAGCAGCAGCTTGGACGGCACTTCTTCGTTGACGCGATGGAAGATGTCCACGACGTCCGCCACCCGCTTGACCGGGCGGAAATTGGAAATATGCATCAGCACTTGTTCGCCGGGTTCGGCGAAGTCCGCGCGGCAGCCGGCCGCATCCCGGGGGTAATACACCCGCTCGTCGACGAAATTATACGTCAAATCGATATCCCGGGTGATGTCCAGCACCTCCCGCGTCTCCCGCGTCAGATCCAGCGAAACCGACGTGACCGCGTCGCTTTCGTTAATCGCCAGCCGAATCAGGTCCTTCAGCGATTCGTCCTGGGCCAATACGGTAATGTCCGTCCCGTGCAGCGTGGTGACGACCTTCAGCGAGTCGCCGACCATCTGTTTGGCCAAAAAAGCGCAAACGGCATGGGGAACGGCGTAATGGACATGCAGCACATCCAGCCCCTGCGTTTTGGCGACCTGCGCCATTTTCGTCGCAAGCGACAAATCGTAAGGAGGGTAGCGGAACACGTAATAATCGCTGACTTCCACTTCATGATAAAAAATGTTTTTATGGTAACCACCCAGACGGAAAGGAACGCTATGCGAAATAAAGTGCACCTCATGCCCTTTTTCCGCCAGCAGTTTCCCCAGCTCGGTGGCGACAACCCCCGAACCGCCCAAAGAAGGGTAACAGGTGATGCCTATTTTCAAAAATGGATCCATATGGCGGGGGCCTCCTTCATGTTCTAGTTCCCTGATTATGATTATGTGCGTCGGGACCCGAATAGATTAACTTGATAAGCCGATTTTACCGCAAAACCTTCGGCGTACGGAATGAGCTTCCGCTGCCCGAGCAGCGCGTCCCGGGCCTTGACGCGTTCGACATACCCCTGGTTCAAAGGCGTCTCGGCGACATCCTCGCCGGGAGCGCCTTGCCCGAATTGGGAACGATAGCAGCCGAGCGCCCGCTCTTTCGCCTCATAAAAATCGCTGACGTCCACTACCAGGTCCGGCGTCTTCCAATCGTTGATGAAATAAAAGTACAGCTCCGGCTCCTGAACCGCCGGCTTGTCCGGCATATAACGGCGCAGCTTGGCGTTAAACACCGCCTCCTCCACCAGCTTGCTGCAGGCGATATGATCGGGGTGCCGGTCTTCCCAATAAGGGGCGAACACAATACGCGGCGCATGCTCGCGAATCGTTTCGGCCACGGCGGCGATTTGTTCGGGCGTACCGGACAGCCCGCGGTCCGGCAATCCCAAATTCAGGCGCACGGCCAAACCAAGCTCCTGCGCGGCCCGCTCCGCTTCCTGCTTGCGCAGCTCGGGATTGCCGTTGGAGGACAGCTCGGCTTCCGTCAAATCGCAAATGCCGACCCGGTATCCGGCGTGAACGTGTTTGGCGATCGTGCCGGCCATTCCGATCTCGGCATCGTCGGCATGCGCGCCGAAAATCAAAATATCCAGCGGCCCGTTCATTGTCCCAGCCCCGGTTTATACTGTTCCACCAGCTCGCGCCAGGCGAAATCGCCGCGGTCCAGCGCCCGCACCAAAATTTCCGCCGTGGCCATGTTCGTGGCGACCGGAATGCCGTGCACGTCGCACAAGCGCAGCAGCGCCGTGATGTCCGGCTCGTGCGGCTGAGCCATCAGCGGATCGCGGAGGAAAATGACCAGATCCATTTCATTTTGGGCGATCAATGATCCGATTTGCTGATCGCCGCCCAGCGGGCCGGAAAGGAAACGGTGGATTTTCAAGCTCGTATTCTCCATAATTTGTTTGCCCGTCGTTCCGGTGGAGTACAGCTTTTTATCCTTAAACACATGTTCATAAGCGATGGCGAAATTAACGATATCTTCTTTTTTACGATCATGAGCAATAAATGCAATGTTTATCATACGGTCATAATCTCCTTATCATTCAACAAAATAGTCGAATCCGTAAACCATGCCTTCGTATTCCAGCACCTTCTTGATCGCCAGGTTAACCCCCGGCATATATCCGGCCCGTTCATAAGAGTCATGGCGGATTTTCAGCGTTTGGCCAAAGCCGCCGAAAATAACCTCCTGCTGGGCGAACACGCCCGGCAGCCGCACGCTGTGAATCCGGAAGCCGTTGTAATACCCGCCGCGCGCCCCTTCGATCGTTTCTTCCTCGTGCGGATTGCCCTGCCGCAGCTCCTGCCGGTTTTGCGCAATCAGTTCGGCCGTTTTCACTGCGGTTCCCGAAGGGGCGTCCAGCTTCTGATCCCCATGGTATTCAATAATCTCCAAATGCGGGAAATACTTCGCCGCCTGCGCCGCGAATTTCATCATCAGGATGGCCCCGATCGAAAAATTCGGAGCGATCAATCCGCCGATCCCCCGGGCTTGGCACAGCTTGTCCAACTCTTCGATTTGCTCCGGGGTGAACCCGGTCGTGCCGACAACCGGAGAAACGCCGAGCCGGATCGCCAGTTCGGTGTTGGAGAAAGCGGACGCCGGCGTCGTGAAATCAACCAGCACCCGCGGGCGATGCTCCGCCAAAGCCTGTTCCAGGTTGTCTGACAGCGCCACGCCGCATTCCGGCAGGCCGGCCACAACTCCGGCGTCCAGCCCGGCTTTCGATACACTAACGGCCGCCACCAGCTGGAGATCGGGGTCCTCAAGCACCATTTTAACGACTTCCTTCCCCATTCTGCCAGCCGCGCCGGCCACGGCAACTTTAATCGGATCCGACATGTACATCTCCTCGCATTCTTTACTATGATGATTGTTTGATTTTGGATTTGAAACGCTGCTCCAACTTTTGCAGCTCGTTCGCTATACCGGCGTCCACAGGCAGAGCGGCCGCTTCTCTCACGGCGTGCAAAGCTTGCTCATACCGCCCCAGCTCCCCGTAGGCGATCGCCAGCCATACCTGAGCATCCACGGATAACGGATCAAGCTCCACGGCCCGCTTGAGCATGCGCGTGGCCGGTTCGGCCGCGTTCCTGCCGCTCTCTTCGCGGCCCTCCAGCCGTTTCTTGGCCATATGCGTCAATTCCATCGACTGCAGCCGGTCATAATGCAGCCTGTATTCCTCCTGGTCCGGGGCCAAAGCCGCAGCCAGCCTGGCATGCATCAGCGCTTTGTCCAAGCGGTTGCTGCGGGCGCACGTAATCGAGTAACGGTAATGGATATCCGCATGATCCGGCTCGGCGGCCAGCGCCTGCTCAAACCAATGCTGCGCTTGCTCAAAGTCGTTTTCGTAGATGCTCCGGTAAGCTTTATACAAAAATTCCTCCGCCTTCATACGCCGTCCCCCCTATTCTATAGTAAGTGTTCAAAAAGCCATGACTTTTTGAACATCCTCTTGTAGGGATGATCATACTGACAGCATATGAAAGTTATGGTTGTTCGGTGTCCTTTTTCGTCCACCTGCCGGCGTCGCGGGTCGCGAATTTGTGCATCACTCTGTCATGCGCCTCCGTCAGGTCGATGCCCAGGGAATTGGCGAAACAGATCGTAATAAATAAAATATCGCCGAGTTCCAGCTCGATGGAGTTTTCGGCTTCATCCGGCTTTTTCGGCTTCTCCCCATACGTATGGTTTACCTCTCGGGCCAGCTCGCCTACTTCTTCGCTCATGCGGGCCAGCATGGACAACGGGCTGAAGTAGCCTTCCTTAAACTGCGATATGTACCGGTCTACTTCGCGCTGCATCTCCGCCAGAGTTTTTTCTTTCAACGTCATAAAGCGCCTATCCCTCCGACAATAATCCCGTTTTTCCCTATGTTATCGTAAAGGCGGGGCGAAAACAAATCCTTTTTTAATCGGGGCGGAAAAAGGTATACTAATATAGGTTAAAAAATGCAAAGGTTCATCCTTTGGAACAGGTGAGGGATCGGATGGTTTCCAACAAGCTGGCCGTTTTTTTCAAAACGCTTTTGCCGATATTGCTCGGAACCGCGGTATACGCGTTTGGACTTCTTTATTTTATACTGCCGAATCAATTGATGGAAGGCGGCGTTACCGGGATTACGCTGCTGCTCAATTATGCGTTTGGCATTTCGCCGTCGCTCTCCAACCTGCTGCTGAACATTCCGCTTTTTCTTCTTGGGTGGAAAGTTTTGGGTGGTCGCTCCATCGTCTGGACCGGCATCGGCATCGGCTCGCTTTCTTTTTTCTTGTGGCTGTTCGAACGGCTGATCGATCACGGCTGGATTTTGCCGTTTGAAACAAAAACCGACTATATTCTCGTTTCCTTGTACGCGGGAGTGACGCTGGGCGCCGGCCTCGGCATCGTCTTCCGCTTCGGCGGCACAACCGGAGGCTCGGACATCGTCGCCCGGATTTTGGGGCGGAAATTCGGGTTCAGCATGGGCCAGGTCATCCTGACGCTGGACGTGATCATCATCGGGTTGTCGCTGTTCTACATTAGGAAGGAGAATATTTTGTATACACTGGTCGCCGTGTTCATCGCCTCCAAAGTGATCGATTTCATTCAGGAAGGCGCATATTCCGCCAAGGCGTTTACGATCATAAGCGATCACGCCCCGGAAATCGCCGACATCATCACGAAGGAGATGGAGCGCGGCGTCACGCTGATACCGGCGATCGGCGCCTACTCCAAACAGGCGAAGCATATGGCCTACTGCGTCGTGTCGCGGCAGGAAATCCGGCGGCTTCAGCGCATCGCCAAGTCGGTCGATCCGCGGGCGTTCGTCATTATCAGCGATGTGCATGACGTGCACGGGGAAGGGTTTAAGGAAGATTAAGGCGAAAAATACCACGGCAACCGTCTACAAGACCAAAAAATAGCCGGTGGCAGGGGGGTGGAATGCTCCCTTGCCACCGGCTATTTCGCGGTGTTAAAAGCGGTACCGGTACGAATCCTCGTCGGTTCTGCCTACCACTGTGACCGTCTGAGCGGCCTGGAATTTACGTAAGCCCGTGTATCCTAAAGCGAGCACGATCCATAATCCGATCAAACCGCTCCAATACCACGGATTTTCGTAACCGGTGATCGGCAGGAACACAGGCTCTTCGCCTTTGCGGCCGAACAGCGCCTTCAACGCGCTTTCCCCCTGGCGAATCGCCTCCTTAAGCGCCGCTTCGTCCACCGGTTGGTCGTTGCTAAGCCGTTCGGCGTAAGACAGCCACGAATCAAACCGGTTGACCGTGGATGGATCGCGACGAATGACGGCGGCCGGGCGGATCGTCTCGTAATGCTGCTGCAAATTCACAAACGCCGCGTGCAGCTTCTCCGATTGCCCCCCTACACGGGCGTTGTTCATCCGCTGCATGTCATCGGCCATTACTTTGTAATATTGCAGCCATAACCCCTTGTCCTTATGAAGCAGGCTGTTTACGGCCAGCCGCAGCACGGCCGAAGAGCGCGACCACTCATCGGGGACGATCTCGGACCGGGCAAGCGTTTCTCTCGCGTCCATAATGCTTTCCGCAAGCGCATGAATGCCTTCCACCGAGGTCAAGCCTTTAAAAGAAACGCCTTCAAGCGCGGCGATCAACCGTTTCATCTCGGCATGGGCCTCCTCGACGCGCCCTTGCTGCATATGGCCGTACAGCGCTTCCGCCGCCGTTTCCAGCTGCTTCAGTTTATCCCCGCGCTCTTCGTCGGACAATTGCGAGACCGGAGCCGGGGCCGTGCCGCCGTCTAACCCCTTCTCTGCCGGGGAGGCCGCGGCCGCCGGACCGCCTGCCAGCAGCAGCAGCGGCAACAGCACAAGCAGCCACCCGAGCTTTCCTTTCGTTTTCACGGACATCCCTCCCTACCATCATCGTATGGCAGGCTGTCCATGGGTAGAACCTTCAACGTTTAAGTACATGCTCAAAGATTCGATGACAAGTCCGCTTCGTGACCTGTTTCGCGATTAAAAGTTGATCACTTTGTTCTATATTAGTCTTATTTCCAAAATCGTCTACTAGGCTCTCTTTGCGCCTTTCAGCGCCAACCACCCCGCGACAACGCTGGCGGCGGTCAAAGCGACGGTAAACACCGTAACCGCAGGTACATCGTCCCACAACGTTTCCGGCAGCCACGGGTACACTTCATATGTATAATCGACCGTATCGTTCAGCAGCGTCCAAGCCCCGGCGCCGAGCAGCATGATCGGCCCAAACCGGTACAGACGCACGTACAGCAGCGCTTCAACGGCCATCGCCAAATGCGATGCGACCAGCATCCAATCCTGCCAGACCAGCGGGCCGCCCTGGTAAGCGCCGGCAAAGATCATCGACACCGCCCATACGCCGTATTTCACGCTTGTCACGACAGCCAGTCCTTCAAGCAGCGATCGAACCCCCGTAAACCTCCCCAGGGCCCGCGGAAACAGAAGAAACAACAGCGTTAACGTGAAAAAGAGACTGGCCGTAGGGCTGTCGGGCACAAATATAATCTGCCAATGCGGATGGTTCTCCCAGGTATACCGCAGCTGCCCATCGTACCAAATATACCCGTAAACCGTGCCCAGCAAGTTGCATACGGATAAGGCCCATAAAATCGGACGGGACGCCAAAAAGGCCCGGCTCCAGAAATACGATAATTTCAACGGACTGCTCCTTCCTCAAAAAAACCTGATCGAATCAACGATCAGGTTTTCGCATACTTCCTATTTTACTGTTCCGTTTTTTGTTTCGCAAGCCATTCGGCCAAATGGTCGAGTTCCTCGTCCGTTACCCCGGCGCCGATCGCCGTGTCGTACATGGCCGGCATTTTGCCGTTGTAGCCTTCTTTGATGATCGACATGATTTCTTCCTTGCTGTGTTTGTCGCCTACACCGCGCAAGGCAGGACCGGCAGCCCCTTTCAGGTCAGCCGCGTGGCAGGAAACGCAAGTCGCTTTCTTGTAGGTTTCCGTCGCCGGATCATCCTTATCCACGATCGCCACTTCCTGCTGTTTGGGCGCATTGGAAGTCGGCAAGCCTTGCTCCCGCTTCTCCCGCGCCTCTTCTTCCCGCTGAATATGCTCCGGAACTTGCCCCGTAGCTTTCAGTTCCTCCTGGTAATGCGTCCAGGCGAAGTTCGTCAAATAAACGATCGACGCCAGCGAAAGGAACATCAGCGAGGAAGCGATCGGACGTTTGTAGAAGCGGCGTTCTTTACCGCGGTCCAAAAACGGCGCCAGCAGCAGGCTGCCGAAAGCAACCCCGGGAATCCCAAGCGTGCCGAGCACGACGTAATCGCCCGATGCGTACGGATATTTCAGAAATTGGTACAGGAACAAGAAATACCAGTCCGGCATCGGAATGACCGAAGCGGTCGGATTGGCCGGATAACCCAGCGGAGCCGGTTCGGCGATCGTCAGCACCAAAAAGCCGACCAGCACCACGACGCCTACCATCCATTCCTTCAGCAAGAAGTTAGGGATAAACGCTTCGGATTTACCCGGGTATGCCGTGTAATCCGGAGGCGTGATAAATCCGTTGCCTTTACGCACACGCGAATCTCCGACGTATACGATCTTTTCCTTCGAATTGTTGTGGGCCATAACCTCTATGCCCTCCCTTCTCCATTTTTAGTTAGAGGTAACTTATAGCGGGCCGGAAATCCCTTGACGGCGGATCATAATGAAATGCCCCACCAGAAGGATCAACAGCACGGCCGGAAGGAAGAACACGTGAATCGCGAAGAAACGGGTCAGCGTTTCCGCGCCGACAATCGTACCGCCCTGCAGCAGTTCTTTAATGACCGGACCGAGCACCGGAACGGAGTTGGCGATTTCCAAAGTAACTTTTGTCGCAAAGTATGCTTTGTTATCCCACGGCAGCAAATATCCCGTCAAGCCTAGCCCGATCATGACGAAGAAAATCAGCATGCCCACAACCCAGTTCATTTCGCGCGGCGCCTTGTAGGAACCGGTAAAGAACACGCGAAGGGTATGTAAGAACATCATAACGATAACCAAGCTCGCCCCCCAGTGGTGCATCCCGCGGACGATCTGGCCAAAAGCGACCTGCGTCTGCAAATATTCGACACTGGCGTAAGCGTTAATGATATCGGGAACGTAATACATCGTAAGAAACATCCCCGACAAAATCTGGATGACCGTGATAAAAAACGTCAAACCGCCGAAGCAATAAACAAAAGCGGAAAAATGATGCGCCGGGTTAACGTGCTCCGGAACCTCGTGATCGGCGACATCCCGCCAAATCGGCGTGATATCCAGACGTTCGTCAATCCAGTTGTATACGTTTTTAAACATCCGTATCTACGCCTCCTTATTTCACGATCGTATTCGGGATCGTCTGACCCAAATACACCCAATTGTCTTTCACCATGACCTTGTACTCGTCAAGCGGCTTCGGCGCAACCGCCAGCTGCTTGCCTTCGATCGTGTAATGCGCTCCATGGCATGGGCAATGATATTCGTTCGGAAAACTTTTGTCATTGTTCCAGCCAACCGTGCAACCCAAATGTTTACAGATCGGTGAAAGCGCATAAATTTTTCCACTCTCGTCTTTACGGATCCACGCCGTAAGGGATGCCGTACTTTGATACCATCCATCCTGCTGCTGCAATTCAAAGGAAAATTCCTGCGGCTCATTTGTAATTTTGCTGACTTCAACCACTTTTACAAAAGTGCCTTCGCCTTTTTTGTGCAGAATTGGATCTACGGCAAACCGAACCATGGGCAGCGTCACACCACCCACCATAAATGCAGTGGCGCCCCCAAGGGTGTATGTAAGAAATTGCCGACGGGACATTTCTTTGCGAATGGGCGGTTTGTGCGATGATTCATGCTGGTCGTGCTGATTGCTCATATGTCTTCAACCCCCTTTGCAACCAATTCTTCCTGACTTTCAATGACAATAATCACAACATCGTCTAAGACATATTAATAATATATTAGCGTTTTAAGAGCGTCAAGAATTTGACACATCTTTTTCCGGCGGCAAAACCTTGCCCCACTTAAAAATGTCAATAATTTGTCACATTCAGTCCCTTGACCCGCCTGTCCACAAATGCTGGACTTTTTCCTTAACCCGTCCGGCCGCAGATCCGCCATCCGGATCGGGACCGGAAAACCGTCCCGGCGTGATGATAAGATCGGCATTCGGCAGCTCCTCGTCAGCCCAATCCAGGTCGGCGGATATAACGATCGCATAAGCAAATCCGCTCCGCTTGACATTTTCGCAAACCTTGTTGATCGCTTGGGATAAACGGTCTCCCGCATATTGAATCGAGGGATATGTGACGACTCTGCCCTTAAAAGGGATTTCCACCCAATCCATGACACTTTTAAGTCTTTCCAATTTTTCCGTCACTTCATACGGCCGTTCCAAACCGGTTAATCCCGTGACCGGGACGAGGCAGGTGTCCAAATACGGGCGCAGCTCCTCCCACCCGGAAGCCTCCACTTCACTGAATTTCATACATCCGTATCCCCTTTGCTGATGATTTTCCTTCCCAATTATAAACACGAACGATTGACAATGCCATCTTCGATAAAAAAAGATCGAGCAGCGTTTTTTCGTCGCCGATCGACCTTTTTCTACATTATATATTGCTGCGGATGATCCGATTTCAACGTTCTTCCAATGTCTTCAGTTCATCCGTCAGGAGCCGGAAGGCAACCTCATCGCCATTCGCCAAGGCGGTATCGATTTCGCTGTAGATTTGTTCCGAGCGATGCTTCCGGAGCGCTTCGTCCCATATCATTTCTGCCGCCAAACCAAGCATTGCTTCATAAGTAACCTTCATCTGATCCATAGGATGCACCTCCAAACCATGGTTTTAAAACAAGTTCAAAAAGTTTAAGTGATCCTATATTCTTTTCCTTTGGCCACATAACTTTCCGCCGTCCGCTTCATGCGCTGCAGGTCTTCTTCCGTCAGTTCGCGTACGACTCTGGCCGGCGAGCCCAGAGAAAGAGTATAGGGGGGAACTTTTTTGTTTTCCGTAACTACCGAACCTGCTCCTATTAAAGCATATTCACCGATGTCGGCGCCGTTTAGGACGATCGCCCCCATCCCGATTAATGTGCCATGGCCTATACGGCAACCGTGAATGATCGCGGAATGTCCGACGGATACGTCGTTTCCTACGATCAACGGCTGGGATGTATTGACATGTCCGACCACGCCGTCCTGGATGTTCGTCCGATCTCCGATCACAATTTCCGCCAAATCACCGCGCAGCACGGCATTGTACCAAATGCTGGCCATACTGCCCACCGTTACATCGCCGATCAGTTTGGCGCCATCGGCGACAAACACGCTTGCATCCACGACCGGCAGCTTTTCTTGATAACGAATCAACACACTGCTCACGCTCCCCTTTAGCCTAGAATTTGGGAGTGATTGTAGCAGTACCTTCAGGCGTTGTCAAACCTATTTCTTCTGCAGCTGCGCCACCGCTTCGTGGCCAAAAGGCGTCACCTGAACGTAGCGTTCGCGCTGTTCGTCCTCCCCGATGCGCACCATGCCGAGATGCAGCATCATGATCAGGATACGTTCCTCGAATATCGATGCGGGAGCATCATAATAAAACGGCTTGATCAGCGATTCTATTCTGCCGTACAGCGAGGACACCGTCACCCACTGTTTCGAACAGCGCTCGATCCAATAGACAAGCGACAGCAAATTGGGAATGGGACCTTTGTACAGCCTTAACCAAAAACGGACGAGCTGGATCGCCGGCTCTTTTTTGCCTTCCGCCAGATACGAGTTTCCGGCCTCCGTCAACTCTAGCTGGCTGCCATTCTCTTGAATGAAACGGCAATGGTAGGCATAATCGTACAGCAAAGCAAACCGGTTGGGATAATCCTTGAACCGCCTTCCATACCCGAACCTCCAGCCTTTGCCGGCCAGCGCCTCGGACACGTGCAGCGACTCCAAAATTTGCAGCTGGTTTCGCCGGTACATCACGCCTTCATTGTTCAACGGGACGTCATGATGGGATACATACCGTAAAAACACCAGCAGATCGGCAGCCAGCATGTCCGGCTCTTCCCGGTAGACCGGCGGTTCGGCCGGCGCCGATGCCACTTCGGACTTAAACCTGGCCTCCAGCGCTTCCCTGAACCGCCGCTTCAAATCCTCGGGCACTTCAAACAGGTAGCGGGTCTGATGGGTGGTTCCGTTAAACAACCAGCCGCGCTGCCGGAACCTGGCGATCATTTCCCGCGGACTCTCGCGGTCTTTGGCATCCTGCGTAAACCGCGACGCCTGCGCGCAAGCGACCAGCTCCTCCAGGCTGAACTGACGGCGCCCGTCGAATAACAGCGAATTCAAGAAACGCAAGTCCTCCATGCTCATTGCGCTGACGTGCCGATCGATAAAATCGCGGCGTCCCACCGTTTGCAGGATGGACTGGATCAGTTCATGCTTGGAATGACCGCTGCACTCGCACCTGTAATGATCCGCTATTCTGCTTAGCTGTCCGATATCGGCAAAAGAAAGCATATCCGCCAGATTCATAGTTTACCGCCTCGCCGTTTTAATTCCATTATGGGATTATTTACCGGCGTTTATTCCGCGGCATGCGAATTTATGCAAAAAAAAGGGCTCAGAACCGAGATCAGTGCTTGACAAAATAAATTATGATAGCGTTCGTGTCTTGGTATCCCTGCATGCTGCTTTGCACGATTATCCCTCTTGTTCAGGGGGGAGGGTGGGGGCTAATATCACGGTCCTTTCATTTTTCCCGGTGTCTTGCCCCATTCCTCCCGTCAGGTCGGCCTCACTTCTCCTAAACCTCCTTCTCACAAACCTATCTAACGATCTCGAACATGTCTGCTTCACCCGAACCTATTTTCTTCCCCTGAATTTATCTTCCTCTCTGCTTCCGGATCAAACGGGATAATCGTGCAAAGCGCCCAGATCAAACGCGATAATCGTGCAAACCGTCCGGACAGCAGATATTGATCTGCCGACCAACCCACCGGCCTTCCCTGTCCTCAAGCCTGAAATCTTGCACGAATGTTATATGATTGAAGTTGGAATGAAAAATCAGGGAGGAAAAACTGCCGCCGAAAAGCAATTCATTAAGACGACTCATTGCGCGGACAACGGAGAGGGCTGCCCGGATACGGAGGACAGGGTCTTCCTGCTTAGCGCTGCCGAGATCAAGGATTTATCTGCGATCCACGGCAAGGATTTGCGGCGCGCTGTTGGAACCGATTTTGCCAAGACGAAAAAGCCCGATGGATGCAGCTTATATGTATATGATAAAACGAACAAGGATAACTATATCATCAGAGACGGCGAAGAAGTTGGCTGTTCCTGGTGGTAGCTGTGATGATAAAAGCGGGCTGATTGAGAAATTGGAGAAGGGCGAATTATAAGCCCTTTTCCCCTATGAAAATCCGAATCCTCTTACTTTTCTTCGATCGCTTCTTCCAAATGGCGGGTGCAATTGTACAACCTCATTTGCCAATCTTCATCGTTTTTCTCCAAAATCGTCAACGACAAATTGCCGATCCGCTCGCTGTATTTATTTTGATACAAGGCGATATACAGTTGGGCAAGCAATCCGCCGTGCGAAACGACGAGCACGTTATTGTCCGGGTACCGCTCCGCCAAATCCTTCATAAAAGCAAGCGCGCGTTTGCGAATATCCGCATCTTTTTCCTGTCCCAGCTCCAGGTCATCCCAATTTTTGCCCCATAACGTCTCACGCTCTTCCGCCGTCATCCCTTCGGCCTGGCCGAACGCCCGCTCCATCAGCCGCGAATCGGGATCGTACAGCGGGATGCCCAGCGCTTCGGCAATGATTGAGCCGGTCTCTTGGGCTCGCGACAGCCCGCTTGTAATGACAAAATCCCAGCGGTACTCCTTTTCCTCCTGCAATCTGCGCGCCAGCCGTTTCGCTTGCTTTCTACCCTCTTCATTCAGCGGAATATCGCTTCGACCCTGGATTCTTCCCGCCGCGTTCCAGTCGGTAAGTCCATGGCGTATTAACCCGACAAGCATAATCATCCTCCTTATGTGTGCATCGCATTCAACGTATATGGCTTTAGCGAGTATTTCTTTATTATAAGAAAAATTCATATCGGCGTACACCCATAGAAGACAGACCGCATTTCACATACATCAATCCCATTTTCCATTATTAGGTTGGCCTTCTGTGAAAAACTAACGTATACTAAATCTATAAGACTATTTTTTTCTTATACATAGGTTGTGAATAGGTCTTTTAACCCGCGCAAGGCGGGAAAAGGGCTCGGCTTTAAAAAAGCGCTTGACGATGACCTTTGGGAGAGCTATGGTCGCCGAACTTCGGCTAACGGACGGAGACGCTCTTTTTTTCGCTAAAAACAGGAGTTTTATTTTCTAACGGACCGCAGCGACCTTATTGGCCCAAAAATGACTAGAAACCGGCAGTTCCAGGTAAAATAGCGGCTCTGGTGCCCGGTAACTTCAGAAATCTCCCGATTTTACTGAAATAGCGGTCTTTACAGTCCATTAGAAATTGAAGTGTGTTTCGTGCTCCATCGATGGGGTAAGCGCCATTTTTTCGGCAGTGCCTTTATTTTCATTTGGGAAAAGGGGTAGTAACAGAAGATGAAACCATGGAAAAAAAGTTTAGCTGTAATGATGACATCAATCCTAATGCTTTCCGCATTAGCGGCCTGCGGTGGGGGAAAAAGCGATAGCAGCGAGCCTGCTAACACCGCTCCCGCAAACTCCACTCCAACAAACGCGTCCGTCAAAGAGAATTCCGGAAACCATGTGGAAACAGCAGATGAAGAAACCGAAAGCCAAGGCAAGGATTTGCTGGATTCCAAAGGTTTGGAAGGCATGGATGCCAGCGATTGGGAAAAAGTACATCTATCGCACAAAGATTTCAATGCATTTCTCGATGAACTCGCTAAACCCACAGAAGACGGAGAAGAGACACCTTTTAAAAGCGCAGAGATGGTTGATGATCAAACCATTGAGTTTATTCTTGACCCGGCCGAATCCGGCGGAGAACTGGGTGTAGGGATTATGACCGCCTTGTTTGATCCTATTATCCGTCAATTGTACGAACACTCCGATTACTATAAAAACGATAAACAACCGCTCATCCGTTTTCTCGATACGGACGGAAATGTTCTTAGTGAAAATAGCGAACGGATGCAAACCGGGCAAACGGAATAATGATCAGCTGTCGAGCTCTCTCGGCAGCTCTTTTTATCCACTCTAAAGTGATGCCTGTACAGGAGTATACGAAAAAAACGCCCCGCCCGCTTTTGTAGCGAAAGAAGCGTTTCAAACCCGTTTATTATCTTTTGGAACGGCGGATTCCTTTCCAGGAAATCAAAGCAAGCAGCATGCCCGCCATCGAAAGCAGCATCCAGTACTGCGGATAGGCCGGTCCCATTTGAGCGGCGAACGGCTCAACAATCCCCGGAGAAATGCTCGGCAGAGTAAACGACATGGGCTCGGATGTCTTCGCATCGGGAGCGGCAACGGCTGTGGGAAGGATGCCTGTCGCCGGTTGCGAAGCCTCGGGCTGGCCGGAATGGTTCACGAGCAGAAAAATAAAGCTGCACAGGAACACGACCAAAAAGCTGGCGGCCCAGCCGATAATCCGCCGGCGGTAGCCTCGAGTCACGCCGGCCTTGACATCCGGCGCCAGCCACGGAGATTCCGCATAAATACGGTCCATGACCCTGCGGTTTACGGCCTCGGCCTGCTCCTCGGTCACTTCTATGGGTATGTACTGCAGCATGTCCATGCTTTCCTGCCAGTAATGGTACTCAGTATTGCAAAACTCGCAGCCCAAAAGATGCCGCTCCAGCTCTATACGCTGGGGATGTTGTTCGGGCAAATCCCGCATCAAACCGAACAGTTCTTGGGCCTCTCTACAATTCATCTGCTTTTCATCCCTTCGTAATGCTCGTAGACCGGTTCGTAAAAGTAGGGTTCAAGCTGGCTTTTGACGCTGCTTCGGGCGCGGAACAAAAGCGATTTTACGGCGCTGACGCTCTGTCCCAAAATACTGGCGATCTCCTGGTAGTCCAATTGATCGTATTCGCGCAATATCAAAGCGGACCTTTGTTTCTCCGGTAATTTGTTGATCGCTTCACGCACCATACCAACCTTCTCGCTGCGCAGAACGGCTTGTTCCGGGGCGACCTCGATTGGCGCCAAAGGAATGTACCCGCTCTCTTCGAGCGGAACACTTCCGCTGCGCTGTTTGCGCAGTTCGCTAAGCACTGTATTCCGTGCTATCGTGTAAAGCCAGGTGGAGAAAGAAGCGTCCACCTCCCGGAACGAATGCAAGCTGCGAAACGCTTTGTAGAACGTCTCCGAGCATAAATCTTCGGCAAGCTGCTCCAATTGAGCGCTTTTCAACATGTGATAAACGAAAGCCAGTATTTTTCGCTGATACTTTCGCATCAACTCCGAATACAGTTCCGTGTTGCCTTCTTTAATCTCGCGTATCATCTGGGAATCGGTCATTTCGGGGCGAAACCTCCTCGCACTTCCATGTGCTTCTTCCCGTTCGATTCTTACATTAATTATTACCGAACAGGATCAAAAAAGTTGCGGTCGTTTATGTAAACTTCTGTTTGTTCCGTTGGAGATCGTTTGGCGAAGCCATACATTATAGCCAAAAACAATTCATATTATACCACAGGAGCCGGCATTAAAAAAATAAACCTATGGTCATTTGTTGAAAAATATTACAGGGCCGTCCGCGTCTTGGATGGCCCTGCTTTGCTTTCTGGTCATTCATCCGCGGCCTAAAGCGGCGGCGGCGTGAAGCTCCTCCACCGCTTTGCGGACATCGGCGGCCTGCGTTACGGCGGAAATGACGGCGATTCCGTCCGCCCCGGCGCGGATCGCTTCCCCGGCGCTTGCGGCCGTGATCCCGCCGATCGCGACGAGCGGCGCCTCGATGCCGCATTCGCGCAGCCGCCGGATGAAGCCGGGGCCCTGCGGCTCGCTGGCATCGGCTTTGGACGCGGTCGGATAGATCGGCCCGATGCCGAGATAGTCCGCGCCGCTGTGAATGGCCAGCCGGGCTTCTGTCACGGTATGCGCGGATACGCCGAGAATCCGCTCCCCGATCCGCGCGCGGACCCGGCCGGCCGTTTCGTCGTCCTGGCCGACGTGGATTCCGTCCGCATCGATCGCCAGGGCCAAGTCGACATCGTCGTTAACGATAAAAGGAACCCCCGCCCTGCGGCAGGCGGCCTGCAGCTGTGCGGCGAGCCTTAGCTTCGGCCCCCCGGTCAGCGCGCCGGGCCCCTTTTCCCGGAATTGAATCATCGTTGCGCCTCCGGCCAGTGCCGCCTGGGCCACCTGCAGCGGATCTTGCCGGCAGTTGGCGCTGCCGATCACCAGGTACACGCCGAGAGATTTGCGCATAGCCGCTGCTGAAATACGCCCGTTCACGGCCGCACCCCCTGTTCCTTCCTGCGCCGGTATGCCCAATGATTCGTCGGGCCGTGCCCCAGCCCCAGGCCAAGCTCGTCTTCGATCGCCGCCTGAATGAACGCCCGCGCGGTCGATATCGCCTCGGCGGCGGCCGCTCCCTTCGCCAGCTCGGCCGCGACCGCCGCGGAGAAGGTGCAGCCCGTACCGTGCGTATGCCGCGTCATGATCCGCCGTCCGCCGAACTCGGTAAAACCGGCGCCGTCATACAGCAGGTCGACGATCCGCCCCCCGCCGCTCTCGTCATGCCCGCCTTTGATGACGACGTGCTTCGCCCCGAGGCTGTGGATCCGCTTAGCCGCCTCGCGCCGGCCGGCCATGCCGGTGATCGGGATGCCGGATAACGCCTCGGCCTCCGGGATATTCGGCGTCACCACCTGCGCCAGCGGCAGCAAATACTCCTTCAGCGCCGCAACCGCTTCGGGCTGCAGCAGCGCGGCGCCGCCTTTGGCGATCATAACCGGGTCGACGACGACCCGGGCCCAGCCGAAAGCGCGGATTTGCCCCGCCACGGCGCGGATAATTTCGGCGCTGAACAGCATCCCGGTTTTCAGTGCGTCCGGGGCCAAGTCCGAGCCGACCGCCTCGATTTGCTCCGCCGCGCCCTCCGGCGGCAGCGGGTACACGTTCCGCACGCCCAGCGTGTTTTGGACGGTGACGGCGGTAATCGCCGACATGCCAAACACGCCCAGCTCCTGGAACGTTTTGAGGTCGGCTTGAATGCCGGCCCCGCCGCCGCTGTCCGACCCGGCGATCGTCAGCGCCTTCCGGACCGCGCCGCTCATCCGAGCCACCACCCGCCGGCGGCGGAGGCTTCCCGCTCGCTGACCGCCGCGTGGCCTTTCAGCGAGTGCGGGTGCAGCTTGGCCAGCTCGTCGAGGAAGGCGATCTGGAAGCTGCCGGGCCCGGCGGACGCAGTGCGCTCCGCGGCGCGGGACGCGGCGGCGCCGTAGAATGCCAGCCCGGCGGTGCCGGCCAGCAGCACGTCGCGTTCCACCGCGGCGAAGGCTCCAAGCACCGACGTGAGCAGGCAGCCCGTGCCGGTCACCTGCGTCAGCAGCGCGTCCCCGCCGCTGACGGCCCGGCACAGCTTCCCGTCGGTGATCACGTCCTCGCGTCCGGTGACGGCGACGACGGTGTTCAGCTTCCGCGCCGCCCGCACGGCCAGCTCCGCCTGATCCCCGCCGCTGCTCTCCCCGGCGTCCACGCCCTTGATGTCGCGGCTTTCCCCGAGCAGGTGGGCGATTTCCGCCGCGTTCCCCCTTAGTAGCGACACTTTGACCTCGCGCAGGATGCGCAGCGCCGATTCCGTGCGGAAGCGCGTCGCTCCCGCCCCGACCGGGTCCAGCAGCACCGGAACTCCATGGGCGTTCGCCGACGACCCGGCGATGATCATCGCCTCGACCTGGGCGGCGGACAGCGTTCCCAGGTTCAGCACGAGGGCGCCGGCGATCTTGGCCATATCGGCGGCTTCCTCCGGCGCGTAAGCCATCACCGGGGATGCGCCAAGCGCGTACAGGCCGTTGGCCGTAAAATTGGTTACGACGACGTTGGTCATATTGTGCACGAGCGGTTTCGCGTTCTGCACTTTTGTAAGCAAAGCGGATAATTCTTTTTCCAATATGCTCATTTGTAGTTCGCCCCCTTCGTTAATGCGCCCGCGACAACGGGTCATCGCTCCGCCGGCCCGTTTGAACCGGCCATTCCTCCAGCTTGTAGGCCATGTCCCAGAACAGGTACTCCAGCTGGCAGCTTTGCATGAAATGCTCCTCCATCCTCCGCCGTTCCGCTTCCGCCGCGGTTTCCGCCCATTGGTCGAGAACGTCCCGGAACCGCTGCGTCACGTCCGTCACCCGGCTGCCGTAAAACTGGATCCAATCGTGAAAAGGATGTTCCGGCACCGGCCTCACTTCCGCCAGCAGCTTGCGGCCGATTTCCAGATACGTCCAGGGGCAGGGCAGCAGCACGGCCAAGATTTCGCCCAAACTGCCTTCATGCGCCACCGTCAGCATGTGGCGGATGTAATGATGCGCGGACGGCGCCAAGGGGAAACCCTGCAGATCTTCAAAACGGACCCCTGCGACAGCGCAAAAATTTTGGTGCGGATGGATTTCACTGTTCAAAATAAAAGAGATCTGCTCGTTGAACAGGGCGATATCGCCGCGGCTTTCGCACTTCGATATGGCGATCCCGTAGATCCGCATGTACGCGTTCAAATACTCGTAATCCTGTTTGACGTAATGAATCAATTGCTCTTTCTGCAGATTGCCGTCGGCGATTCCCCGCACAAAAGGATGCTCAAAAATCGCTTCAAAAACCTCGTCCGCCCGCTGGCGCAGCGTTTGCGTAAAACTCATCGTCTCCACCTCCGATAAAATGTGAACTGCGATACAGGAGCATCCATCCGTAGGGGCGTGGGGGCTTAGGGGCGGGTGAGAGGCGGGCCGCTTACAAGACAGCAAAAAAGCCGCCCCGTAGAGGGAGCGGCTTGAACGCGCAAAACCTGTCGCATGATACTTGCGATAACGTGCGGACGGCGCGATACCGGCTCCACTTTCCTACGCTAGTACGAACTAGATCAGGTTCAAAGGGTCCAAGATACGCTCTTGTCTCAGCCGAATACGGCGCCCCTAGTGGAATTTCCTATTCGATTCACTATCACTACTTTACCTGGATCTTCCTGGAGTGTCAATCCGCGTTGAATGCTTGCCGGGCACCCCCGCCGCCTTAGCGGAACTCGAGCCGGACCGTTTTGATCTCATACGGCGAAATCTGCAGTTCGGCAGGACCCCGATTGAGTTCGCCGGCAGGGCGTTCCATCAGGTCGGTTTCCTGCCAGGAGACAAAAGTGAGATCGCTCTCCAGGCGAACCGTCCCCCGGCCGCCTTTATACTCGTGGAAGCGGACGATCAGAGCGTCGCCGTCCTCCGCTTTTTTGACCGCGTCGATCGCTGCTTCGCCGCTGCCGCTGACGCGCACGGCCCGCAGCAAGGAGAAATTGGATGCCGCCGCCTGACCGCGCGTAGCGTACACCGGCTGATTCAGGAGCGCGGCGGCCTGTACGGTTTCGCCTTCGGACCAATGCCCCTCATGCGGATACAGCGCATACGTGAACGTATGCTCCCCGCGATCAGCCTCCGGATCGGGGTAGGTCGCCGATTTCAGCAGCGACAGCCTGATCACATTGTCTTTAATGTCATGCCCGTATTTGCAGTCGTTCAGCAGGCTGACGCCGTAACCGTGCTCCGACAGATCCGCCCACTGATGCCCGACCGTTTCGAACCGGGCCAAATCCCAGGAGGTGTTCCAATGCGTCGGGCGTTTGACGTTGCCGAACTGGATGTCGTAGGTGGCCTCCGTCGCCCGTACATCCACCGGAAATGCGACCTTTAAAAGCTGCTGGCGCTCCTGCCAATCCACCTCCGTCCGGAACTCGATCCGCCGGTCACCCGAGTACAAGATCATCCGCTGGCTGATCGTGGAGTTCATATACCGCCAGGTAAAAGCGACTTCCGCCCGCAGCTTGCCGGCCGCAACCCGGCACTCCTTCAGATCTTCAACCTCGCGCATCTTCTCCTGATAAAAAATATCGATATCCCAAGCTTCAAACATTTTCGGCTTGTCTTCGAACACCTGGAAGACGTTGCCGCGTTCCCCCGGGGCGAGCACCTCGCGGCCGGCAGCCCGGTCGAACACCGAGGTCAACTGGCCATGTTCGTTCCAAGCGATCCGATACAGCGGAGTCTCGATGCCGTTCGGCAGCGCTTTAAACGGCGCTTCTATGGCCGCTTCGCTTCCCGCAGACGCTCCTTGCGAAGCGGTTGCCTCCTCCTTCCCGCCTTCAGAGCCGCGGCTTATCGTCATAAATCCCAACGGAGGAACGTTTTCCACCTTTACCCATACCGTGCTTCCGTCAAACTCGGCGGCGAGCTCCCGGCCGAAGGCATCGGTCCAGCGGCCGCCGGGTTCGGCGCCATGGACCGGGACCAGGCCGCTATACGTCCAAGAGGACGGATTCCAAACGGTATAGGTCACTTCGCCTTTCGGATCACCGTTCACAGCATCGCTGGTCACGGCATTGCCTATCGTGGCGGTACCGTTCGCCGCATCGCCTATCGTAGCGGTACCGTTTGCTGCATCGCCGGCCACCCGGTCCCCGGTCAACGCGCGGATCGCCTGGCTGCGGCATTCCTGCAGCAGCGCCGCGGCATGCTCGTATTCCAGCTTGGAGTCGCGGTACACTTCGGGAATCGACGAGCCTGGAATAATGTCGTGGAACTGATTGCGCAAAATCGTTTTCCAGCTTTCGTCCAGCTTTGCTTTCGGGTACGCGGCCCAGTCACCCCCGCCCAGCAGCGCCTCCAGGCTGAGCAGCCATTCGGCGTCGCGGGAGAGCAGTTCGAGCTTGCGGTTCATTTTTTTGTTGTAAGCCTGGCTCGTATAAGTGCCCCGGTGGTACTCAAGATACAGCTCGCCGTCCCATGTGTGGACATAACGGTCGGCCTTTTCCACCGTCTCGTGCAGTTTGGCGAAATATTCGTCGGCCCGCCCGGTGACGACGTTCGGCAGCCCCGGCATCGCTTCGAGTCGGCGCCGCAGCTCCAGATGCTCCCGGTTGACGCCGCCGCCCCCGTCTCCGTAACCGTAGGACAGGAGCAGCTCTTTGTTGATTTCCTTATCCCGGTACGTATCCCAGATGCCCTGCACGCTGGACGCTTCGATATTGCCGTTGTAGGTGTACCACCAGAAACTGCCGTCCTGCGGGGTGGTGATGAAATGGGTCAGCACTTCGCTGCCGTCGATCCCGCGCCATTTAAATGTGTCGTGCGGCATCCGGTTGTATTGGTTCCAGCTGATTTTGGTCGTCATGAACGTATCGAAACCCGACTTGCGCAGGATTTGCGGCAAGGCCCAGCTGTACCCGAAAACGTCGGGCAGCCACAAATATGTGCATTCCGCACCAAACTCTTCGCGCAGAAAACGGGTGCCGTACAGCAGCTGCCGCACCAGCGATTCGCCGCTCGTCAAATTGCAGTCGGCTTCCAGCCACATCCCTCCGGCCGCCTCCCAGCGGCCTTCCTTGACCCGTTCCTTGATTTGCTCGTAAAGCTCCGGGTAATCCTGCTTCAAATACTCGTACAGTTGAGGCTGCGTTTGCAAAAAAACGTATTCCGGGAACATTTCCATCAGCCGCAAAACGGTGCTGAAGGAGCGGGCCGCTTTTTCCCGGGTATGCTTGAGCCGCCACAGCCAGGCCACGTCGATGTGCGTATGCCCGATGCAGCGAACCGTGACCGGCGACGACTTGGGCAGCGCCGAAATCGCCCGCGTCAGCTGCTCTTCGGCCGCCGCCAGCGAGTCATAAAACGCCTCGGAGCCCGGCTGCGACCAATCGATCCGCAAAAACGCCCGGTCCAGCGCTGTCAGCAAGTCGGGCCGCTCGGGAGCGTGTTTATGTAGTACTTCCACGGTCTGCATCACGGCCCGGGCCGTATAATACAGACGGTCGACCGTCCCGTCGAGCCAAGCGATTTCCGCCCGCTTCAGCCTGTGCTCCTGGACCTGCGGCTTACCTCCGCCCTCCAGACCGGACCAAAGCCGAAATTGCAGCAGCACGGAAGTGCCGGCGGCTTCTGCGGGGAAAAACACCTCCTGATGGTTGGAGTCCACCCCTTGATAAGGCTCTCCGTTGACATACAGCAATGACTCGAAGCCGGAGTTGTTCCCTCCGCCCGTCTTCCCGAAATCAAATACCCCGACGACCCGGCGGCCTTTCCACGCTTGGGGAATTATCGCCTCGGCCTCCAGCCACAAGTAAAGGTCGCGGCCTTCCCAGCGTTCACCGGCCGGCATCGCGCTCCACTCCCCGCCCTTCGGCGGTCTGGCTGCGATCCGCCCTTCCTCGTCGACCAGCGCGCGGAATTCGGCGATCGGCACCGCATCGCGGTAGCGATAAGCTTCAAGCTCGCGAATCCGCGCGTTTAATTTTTCTTCCGTCCAAAACATGAACTGCGTTCCTCCCTTGGAGCAAGTTTCAACTTTTGACTTCACCCCCATTTTGCGTTCCGGGACGGCCTGAAGTAAATTACTAATCCTCATCAATTTTTGTCCTATTATGATATGATTGGGGCAAAGAAACAAAAAGGAGCATCCCTATGGACTTGAAAAAATGGAGGCAAGAGCTGGCCTCCGTGCTGAACGGGCTGTGCCGCGAAATCCGGGTCGATGACGCCGTGATCGACTGGGCCGATATCGTGATCGAACAAACCGGCGGCGCCGGAAGATGCCCGGCCCATGCCCACACCTGGTACGAATTTAACTACGTATTGTCCGGCCGGATGCAGACCCGGTTTATGGACACAGACGTCATGGTCCGCGAAGGCGAATTTTTCCTGATCCCTCCGGGCATGACCCATTCCCATATATACTATCGTGACGATCCGCACGAGGGCGTTTGTTTTCGTTGGCGGTTCAGGCCCGTATCCGGCACCCGCCCGGATGCGGGCGGGCAGGGCTTGTTCGAACGGCTGAGCCTGCTCAAAGACTGGCCTCCCGGCGCTTACCGCGACGATTACGGGATTCGGCCGCTGCTGGTCCAGCTGTTTCACGAGGCGGAAGCGGGCCGCTCCCCGCTTTATTTGCAGCTGCTGCTCGTGCAGTTCCTGGAAATTTTAACTTCGATTCCGGGCTCCGGTCGCCTGGCTATAGCGGAGCCGGGCGAAACCAAGGACGCCCTCGTTCGCAAGGTGGAAATCTATTTGGAGGATTTTCATGGAGAACGCCTGAACGTGGAGGAACTGGCCGCTTCCCTGCACATGAGCTACGGCCATCTTTCCCGGCTTTACAAGCGGAAGACGGGGCGGACCCTCATCGAGGAAATGAACCGGATCCGCCTGGCCAAAGCTTGCGAGCTGCTGCTTAAGCCCGAGCTATTGGTCAAAGAGGTGGCGGAGCAGTCCGGCTTCCCGGATATTTACTATTTCAGCAAGGCATTCAAGAAAAAACACGGCGTTAGCCCGCAGGCCTACCGCAAACAGCATTTGGGCCGGGAGGAACCTCGGCAGGGGCAACGTCACTAGGGCAACGTCCGTTGGGGTAACGTCATTAGGGCAACTTTTCTGGGGCAACGTTTGCCTTGCAACGTCTGCCGGGGCATGAGCCCCCCTTGGCTAAGGGACCACCGAGCCGTTATTTGCTCATTTCCCCGGTTATTTTAGTCTACATCCATTTCCCAGCCTAGCTAAGACACCATCGACCTTATTCCGTGCATTTCCCCGACACATCCGGTGAATTCAGCTAAATGAGTGCACCTGAGTCACGAGTCACTAGCGTTGCATTCTCGCCACCACTCTAACGGTTGCCACAGCCGCTATTTGCTCCAATATCGCCGTTTTCAAATTCTAACGGTTGCCATGGCGCTTATTTAGCTAAAACCCGGCGATTTGGGCTCAGATTAGAGCAAATAACCGCGCTCACAACCGTTAAAATTTAGAAAGGGGCTTTTTGGGCAAAATAGCGACTAATACAACCGTTAGATTTCTGGCGTGATTTTAAATGGAGTAGCGGGCAAGGTGTACCAGAGATTTTGTGTAGGCGTTAATGCAACGCTGGTCACTTGAGTCCGTTACAATTTTATAGCGGCTGTTTTTTTCGGAATAAGATTTCCCTGTCCGTTAGCCTCATCCAATACCTCCATTCGGCCGCCAACAGCCCGCCAAAAGCAAAAAAAAGACCGCTTCTTTCGAAGCGGCCCTTGCTCACGCTGGAGCAACAGATATTGGATAGGAGTGGAGAGAAACCATACTGTAGTCTTAGTATAATGTATCCGTTTTCATTTTGTCAACAACTTTTTTTAGCGCTTTCATAATTTGGGCGCACACAAAGCCTAAACGGCCTTGCGCACAGCGAAATACGGTATACTACGGCTTACCCAAATTACGGCCTCTAAAACGCACACGCCCGGCTTTTCCCGGGCGCTGCGTTCTTTAAGCCATCTTCGGACCACCTTACGGGCTGCCTGTCCCCCGGCTTAGACATAGACCGAGTAACCAAGCCCCTGCAGCAGCTCTTTCGCACGCTCCATCTCCGCTTCCTGGCGAAAAGAAAGGCGCATCACCCCCGGCACGTCCTCCCGGCTTTCAATAATTTGCATATTGCTTAAATTGATGTGGCGAGTTCCCAGCTCCGTGGCGATCTGTCCGATAATGCCCGGGTGGTCGGGCACGTCGATGTAGATATCGAACAAGGAAGTGATCGCGCCTTTGCGCCGTTCCGGCAGCTCGCTGCGGAAGCGGTTCGCTTTTTGGAAAGCCTCCTCAATCCCCGCTCCGTTTTCGTCCTCCAGCAGCTTGACGAAGCCTTCGATCTCCCGGTTCCAATCGTTCAGCAAATCCAGCACCACCTTGCGGTTGCTGAGCAAAATATCCCGCCAGATAACAGGGTCGCTGGAGGCGATGCGGGTAATATCCCGGAACCCCCCTGCCGCAAGCATCCGGTACAGCCCGTTGGAGCTGTTGTAATCGCACACCTGGTTGACCAGCGCAACCGCGATAATATGCGGCAGATGGCTGATCGCACCGACGATTTCATCGTGCAGCACCGGATCGACGCGGACGATTTGCGCCTTCGTATACGACAACAGCCGCTCAAGGCGTATGTATGCCTCCTCCGGAATGTCCGAAGACGGAGTCAGCACATAATAGGCGTTCTCGAACAGCAAGGAAGAGGCCGCTTCCACGCCGGAGCGCTCGGACCCGGCCATCGGATGGCCGCCGATAAAATGCACGCCGGGGCGCGAAATGGCCGCGGCACGGGCGGCCACCGCCGCTTTGGTGCTGCCTACGTCCGTTACGATGCAGCCCGGCTTGAGCGTAAGGCCGTTCAGCTTCACCAAATACTCTTCCAAGTTTCCGACCGGTACGCACAAAAAAATAAAGTCGGCATCCTCGGCCGCCTCTTCCATGGAAAGCGTCGCGGCATCCACGACGCCGCGCGCCACGATGCGTTTTAAAGACTCGGGACGATGCGCGTGCCCCACGACGGTGATGCCGGGCTTGCCCTTAAGGCAAAGCGCCAGCGATCCTCCGATTAAACCTACCCCAAATATGGCGATTTTTGTTGTCATGTAATCTCACTCGTTTTCTGCGAATATGCAAACCAAAAATTGAATTATACCTCTGTGGCCGACTTGCTCAGCACCTGTTCCAAAGCGTCTATAAATTTCGCGTTTTGCTCCGCCGAACCGACGGTCACCCGAATCGAATCCGGATATTTGGGAAAACCGGCGCGGATGATAACGCCGAGCTTCAGCAGAGCTTGAAACATGTCCGCGGCCGGGCGTTTAACGTCGACCATGATGAAATTCCCGTGAGCCGGAAAATAGGACAAGCCCAAGCGATCAAACTGTTCATATAAATACTGGATTCCGCTGCGGTTTTTCTCGCGGCAGCCCTGCACGTACTCCTGGTCGGCCAAGGCCGCTTTGGCCGCCGCCTGCCCGATGCGGGACGTATTGAACGGCTCGCGCACCTGGTTGATCAGCTTGATCACCGCCGGCTGGCCCACACCGTAACCGATCCGCAGCGAGGCGAGCCCGTAAATTTTCGAGAACGTCCGCAATACGACCAAGTTCGGATATTTCTCAAGCAAACCGATTCCGTCGGAATAAGCGGCATCGGTCACATACTCGGCATAAGCTTCATCCAGCACGACGAGGACATGGCCCGGTACCCGATCCAGGAAAGAAACGAGCTGCTCGTGCGGAACAATCGTTCCGGTCGGATTGTTCGGGTTGCAGATCCATACGATCTTCGTTTTTGTGCCGAGGCGGGCGAGCATCGCCTCCAGGTCATGCGTGCCGTCCTTCAGCGGCACCTCGATGCTGACCGCGCCTTCGATATCGGCGTTGCTCTTGTAAACGCTGAACGTCTGATCGGCCATCACCGTTTCGTCGCCGGGCAGAAAAAACGCACGGGCAATCAACGCGATAATTTCGTCCGAGCCGCAGCCGAAAATAATTTGCTCCCGGTTGACGCCAAGATGCCCCGCCACCGCCTCCGTCAATTCCGCCGCGCTGCCGTCCGGATACAGGCTGATGTTCATAAACTCCTGCTCAATGGCGGCGCGGACGCGCGGGGAACAGCCGTACGGATTTTCGTTAGAGGCCAGCTTGATCACATCATCAAGGCCGAGCTCTTTTTTTACTTCTTCGATCGGTTTACCGGGCTGATATACCGGCAGACCCACGATCTGGGGTTTGGGCAACATGCATTTTTCCTCCCTTTGTAACTTTCTCCCTGCTATAATCAGTTGAACTAATGAAAAACGATGAGTTAGCCAATCGAAAGAAATCTGCGAACAACAGCGATCGTAAGAACATTTCACACGGCTGCCCTATCATCTGCATTCAAAAGTTCAACTTAAATAGCCGCTATACCCTCAATTGTGCCACAAAGTCGCGAATTTGCAACAATCCCTGTTCCTTGGAAGACTCGCTTCCCAGCAGCGGCAGCGTTTCTTCGATTTTTCGCACGATCGCGCTGCCGACGACGGCTCCGTCGCAAATGTCCGCAAACCGCTCGACCTGCTCCCGGTTGGAGATGCCAAAGCCCACAGCCACGGGCAGATCGGTCTCGGCTTTGACCGAAGCGATGAATTCGTCGACGCTGGCGTGAAAAGAAGCTCTCTCCCCGGTAACCCCGAGCGAAGACACGCAGTACACGAAACCGCGGGCGCGGGCCAGAATCTGCGTGATCCGGCCGCTGGAGGTCGGAGCCACGAGCGGAATCAGCCTGACGTTTGCGGCATCCGCCAGCTCCAGCACCTCCGCCGCTTCTTCGTACGGCAAGTCGGGAATGATCAGCCCGCTGATCCCCGCCTCCCGCAGCAGGTCAAAAAAGCGCGGGAGCCCCATCTGCAGCACGGGATTGTAATACGTAAACAGCACGAACGGCAGCTTGATGCCGCGCGCCTTGGCCTTTACCGCCGTTTGAATGCACGTTTCAACCGTAATTTGGTGCGCCAGCGCCCGCTCGGAGGCGCGTTGGATGACCGGACCGTCGGCAAGCGGGTCGGAATAAGGAACGCCCAGCTCGACGATATCGGCTCCGGCCTGCTCCAGCACGGCCAGAATGTCCAGCGTCGTTTCCGGATCGGGATCCCCGACGGTAATGAACGGAATGAGCGCCGTTTTCCCGGACGATTTCAGCTTCGCAAACGTCGCATCCAGCAAATTGACCAACGCCGTACTCATAACGATCCCCCGCCTTCCTTATATGCCATAATCGATTCAACATCCTTGTCGCCGCGGCCGGACAGGCAGATGACGACGATCTCATCACGGCTCATCCCGGGCGCCATCTTCACGACCTGCGCCACGGCGTGCGCCGATTCCAGCGCGGGGATAATGCCCTCCGTCCGGCTGAGCAGCTGCAGCGCCTCCAGCGCCTCCCGGTCGGTAATCGGGTAATACTTGGCGCGCTCTATATCCTTCAAATAGGAATGCTCCGGCCCGATGCCCGGGTAATCCAGACCGGCCGAAATCGAATGCGCGGGCTGCACCTGACCGTGTTCGTCCTGCAGCAAATAGCTCATCGAGCCCTGGAATACGCCTCTTTTGCCCTTGGTCATCGTAGCCGCGTGGAATTCGGTATCCACGCCCTTCCCGGCCGCTTCGACGCCGACGAGCCGGACGTCCTTGTCCTCGATAAACGGGTAAAACATCCCGATCGCGTTGCTTCCGCCGCCGACTGCGGCCACCAGCATGTCGGGCAGCCGTCCTTCGGACTCCAGCATTTGCCGTCTCGTCTCGTCGCCGATGATGCGCTGGAAGTTGCGCACCATCATCGGATACGGATGCGGCCCGGTCGCCGAACCGAGGATGTAAAACGTGTCATGCACGTTGCTGACCCAATAGCGCAGCGCCTCGTTGCAGGCGTCCTTGAGCGTCCGCGTCCCCGACATGACGGGGATAACCTCGGCCCCCAGCAGCTTCATCCGGAACACGTTGAGCTGCTGGCGTTTCGTATCCTCTTCGCCCATAAACACCTTGCACTCCAGACCAAGCAAAGCGGCGACGGTGGCGGTGGCTACGCCGTGCTGTCCGGCGCCGGTTTCGGCGATCACTTTTTGCTTGCCCATCCGTTTGGCCAAAATCCCCTGACCGATCGCGTTGTTGATTTTGTGGGCCCCGGTGTGGTTTAAATCCTCGCGCTTCAAATAAAGTTTCGCCCCGCCCAAATGCTCGGTCAAGCGCTCCGCAAAATACAGCGGCGTCTCCCGGCCGGAGTATTGCTTCAGCAAATAAGCGATTTCCTGCTGAAAATCAGGGTCGTCTTTATATTTTAAATAGGACTCTTCCAGTTCGATCAGCGCGTTCATCAGCGTTTCCGGCACATAACGGCCGCCAAACGGACCGAAGCGTCCGTGTTCATCAGGCACTTGCGCTTGCTTCATGTTATGCTTCACCCTCTCTACGAAGGCGGCAACCTTCGCGATATCTTTAACACCGTTCGTCTCCACACCGCTCGAAACGTCGACCCCGTCGGGCTTTAGCGCATCGATCAGATCCCGCACGTTCTCGGGATGCAGCCCGCCGGCGGCGAGAAAAGGAATGCCCTGCGCCTTAGCCCAACGCCGGTACGGGGCTGCGGCGCTCCAATTGAACGTCACACCCGATCCCCCGCCGTATTTCGGATCGTAAGTATCGAGCAAGATCCCATCCAATATGCCGCTATATGCTGCCAAGGACCGTTCGCCATGAACCGATCCGTCTTGTTTTACGGAAAATGCTTTGAAAATTTTCACATGAAACGCCGCTTTGACCGCCCGGCAAAACTCCGGGCTTTCCGTGCCGTGCAGCTGCAAAATATCCAGCGGCGCCTGCCGCATAATACCCGCCAGTTCCTCGATCGAGGGGTTGACGAAAACGCCGACGCTTTGCGGACGTTCTCCCCCGCTCCACTCGCGAAGCACCGGAAGAAGCTCCGCCGCCCGGGCGCCGTCGATTTGCCGCTTGCTTGGCGCAAACACGAATCCAACGTAATCCACGGGCAAGTTCACAATTGATTTTAGCACTTCAACGCTTTGAAGTCCACAAATTTTTACCGCCGTTTCCCGCTGTTTAACCGCTGCCGCATCACTCATGAGCAACCCTTCTTTCCGCGGTACCTCCGGGCGCGGCCGCTTGCGGCAAAAGCCCCATCAACTCATGAACGGCCTGCCCGACATCCGCCTGGCGCATAAACGTTTCGCCGATCAGCACGCCTTTGGCTCCGTTCGCCGCCAAATACGCGATGTCTTCCCGCGTCCGGATGCCGCTTTCGCTGATCAGCGTCACTTCGGGCGGCACCAACTCGGCAAGCGCGGTCGTCGTCTCCAGAGACACCTCAAACGTCCGCAAATTCCGGTTGTTGATGCCGATGAGCCCCGCCGTCCCTAACGCCAGCACCCGCTCCATCTCCTCGCGGTCGTGCACTTCCACGAGCGCATCGAGCCCAAGCGCCGCCGCCGTCTTCAGATATTCGCGCAGCTGCGCATCGCTGAGGATGGCCGCGATCAGCAGCACGGCATCCGCGCCAAGCAGCCGCGCTTCGTAGATTTGCCGCTCGTCGATGACGAAATCCTTGCGCAGCAGCGGTACCTTCACCGCCTCGCGAATGGCGGACAAATAGGCGCCGCTCCCCTGAAAATACGTCTCGTCCGTCAGCACGGAAATGCAGTCCGTCCCCGCCGCTTCATAGCTCTTCGCCAGCTCCACCGGATGGAAATCGGGGCGGATCAGACCTTTGGACGGCGATGCCTTCTTCACCTCGGCGATCAAGCCCATTTCCCGTTTGCGCCCGGAAGCGAGCGCACGGTGAAAGCCCCGCGCCGGCGCCAGCTCCGCGATGCGCCGCTCGGCGTCGGCCAGCGAAAACACGGCGGCCAGCTGCTTGACTTCGCTTTTTTTGGTCTCCACAATCCGCTCAAGATACATAACTTAATTCCCCCGTTGTCCGAATTAACTGCTCCAATTTGCTGTAGGCCTTGCCCGAATCGATTGCCGCCGCGGCGATGGCGACGCCTTCGCGGATGCTGTCCGCCAGCCCGGCGACGTAAATGCAAGCGCCGGCGTTCGCCAGCACAATGTCCCGGTAAGCGCCTTTTTCTCCGCTCAGCACCCGCTGCACAATCGCCGCGTTCGTCTGCGGATCGCCGCCGATCATTGCGCCGAGCGGATACTTGCCAAGTCCCAAATCCTCCGGCTGCAGCTCGTACGTCGTCACCACGCCGTCCTTCAGCTCCGATACCCGCGTTGCCGACGAGAGGCTGATTTCGTCCAGCCCTTCCTCGCTGCTGACGACCAGCGCCCGCTTGGAACCGAGCTCGCGCAGCACTTCGGCGATCGTTTCCGTTCTCGTGCGGTCGTAAATGCCGAGCACCTGGCGATCCGCGCCCGCCGGATTGGTGAGCGGCCCGAGCATATTGAACACGGTCCGGATGCCAAGCTCTTTGCGCGGGCCGGCCGCATGCTTCATCGAAGGATGATAAAGCTGCGAGAACATGAAGCAGAGGCCGATTTCGTCCAGGCACCGCTTGGCCTGCTCGGCGTCGAGCTGAATGTTCACGCCCAGCGCTTCCAGCACGTCGGCGCTGCCCGAACGCCCCGAGGCCGAGCGGTTGCCGTGCTTCGCCACCCGCACCGACTCCGACGCGGCCACGATCGCCGCCGTCGTCGAGATGTTGATTTTGTGGATGCCCGATCCCCCAGTACCGCAAGTATCCAGCAGCCGGCTCGTTTCCGTCACAATCCGGCTCGACGCCCCGCGCATCGCCTCCGCAAAGCCGGTGATCTCCTCGACCGTCTCGCCTTTGATGCGCAGCGCCGTCAGCAGCCCGCCGATTTGCGCCGGCGTCGACTCGCCGTTCATGATCGCCTGCATGACGCCCCGCGCTTCCTCCCGTCCCAAATTTTCTCCTTGAATCAGGCGGTTGATCCCGTCCTGCACCGCTTGCTGTCCTGCCATTGCCATTCGCTCCTTTCTTTATTTTCCCGGGATATATTCGTATAAATAGTCTTGGTTCAGCACATCGCCGTCCTTGGCCGCGGGCGGAAACATCTGCTCCGCCGTACGGATCGCCGTCAGCAGCGCTTTGGCCTTGTTCACCGACTCTTGATATTCGTTTTCCGGCACGGAATCCCAGACGATCCCGCCGCCGGCCTGCACGTAAGCTTTTCCGTGCTTAAACACGATCGTCCGGATCGTGATGCACGAGTCCATATTGCCGGAAAATCCGAGATACCCGATCGCCCCCGCATAGGTGCCCCGGGCTTCGTTCTCCAGCTCGGCGATGATCTCCATTGCCCGCAGCTTCGGCGCCCCGGATACGGTTCCCGCCGGCAGGCAGGACAGAAAAGCGTCGAAAAAGTCCTTGTCGCCGCGCAGCCGGCCGGAAACCTTCGAAACCATGTGCATCACGTGCGAATATCGCTCGATTTCCATGTACGACTCGCATTGAACGCTGCCGAATTCCGAAACCCGGCCCAAATCGTTGCGGCCCAGGTCGACCAGCATCAGATGCTCGGCGCGCTCTTTTTCGTCCGCGAGCAGCTCCGCTTCCAAGGCGAGGTCGGCCGCCTCCGTTGCCCCGCGCGGCCGGGTGCCGGCGATCGGCCGCGTCTCGACCCGCCCGCTGTCCACCTTCACCAGCGCCTCCGGCGACGTTCCGACGATGATCTCGCCGTCCAGCTTGAGATAGTACATGTAAGGAGAAGGATTGAGCGTGCGCAGCACCCGGTACACATGGAGCGGATCAACCTCGGTTTCGATATGGAACCGCTGCGACAGCACCACTTGAAAAATATCTCCGGCGCGGATGTATTCCTTCCCTTTCTCCACATTAGCGATAAACTGCTCCTTGGTCAGGTTGGAACGGACATCGCCCAAATCGGTCACGACCGGCAGCGGGCGGCGGTTGAAGCTTTCGCCCGGTCCCTCCTGGTGCAGCAGGTCGGCCGCCTCGTCCAGCTTCCGTTCCGCCAGCTCGTAAGAACGCCGGATGTCCTCGTCGCGGTCGCCTTCCTTGACGTGTACGTTGGCGACCAGCAGAATCCGCTGCTTGACGTGGTCGAACACGATGACCTGATCGCAAAACATAAACTGCATATCGTCCATATTCAGATCGTCCACCCGGTGGGCGGGAAGCTTTTCGTAATACTGCAGCAAATCGTAGCCGAAAAACCCGATCGCTCCGCCGGTAAACGGCGGCATTTCCGGAAGCTTCGGACTGCGGTAACCCCGCAGGATCGCTTTCAGCTCATCGAGCGGCTTCGCCGAACGCAGCGTTTCTTTGCCGTCCGCGCGTTCCAGCACCACTTCTCCTTTTTTCGCTGAAATCATCAGAAACGGGTCGGTGCCGATAAAGGAATAGCGCGCCCACTGGCTCCCGCCCTCCACGCTCTCCAGCAAAAATGCCCGCTCCCGCTGGGCGACGCGGCGGAAAATGCGGATCGGCGTCTCCAAATCGGCGAGCAGCGTCCGGGTAATCGGGATCAGATTGTAATTTTTAGCCAAAGCAATGACCTGTTCTACTTGCGGGGTTGCCATGTCTCTCACTTCCTTATCGGGATATAAAAATAAAAAAACCTCTACCGAAGTAGAGGTCCAAAGATTTGCGGTTTATAAGGAAAGCCATCCCGCTCACGTGTCCCAGTCTGCAAATGTCAAAGGTTGCCCTGCGTTCGGCATACGGCAAACCAATAACCTGCGTGAACTGCTATGGTGCGTATTGGCTATCGCTCAACTAAACTCGGCTCATCTCAACTATACTCTACTCGGCTCTAAATCATCTCAAAAACTTAGCTCACTCTAGGCAAACACTAACTCACTATAACTGAACTATACGATGCAAAAACTCGCTCATCTAAAATCTTAAACTTACTATACCTTATGTCGAGCCCGTTTGGCAACACCGGTTTTTGGGCAGCCCGGCCGCTCCTTAAGAATTGGACGCGCTCAAGTCCGGGCGCAGGCTTTTCGCTTCGTTCAAATAAACGTGCTTCATTTCCCGCTGTCCTTTGGTCGTGTTCACGTGAATCAACAGGCGGATGCACTTCGGCAGACCGCCTTTCACCGGAATTTCCGTCGAGCACATCAGCGGCACCATATCCCAGCCGCTCAGGCCGCGGATGGCCCGGGCCGGAAAGGTGGCGTCCAGATCGGGGGTTACCGTAATCCAGACGCTGGCGATATCCTCGGGTACGATTTCATTCCGGTTCACGATTTCTTTCAGCAATCCGGCCGTCGCCTGCAAAATTTCCTGCTCTTCGTTGCGGGTCACGGTCGTCGCCCCGCGAATTCCTCGGTTATACATGGGGTTCCTCCTCTTTCAATTCCGCGATCACCCGCCGCACCTCGCCCAGCGCCACATCGCTGACGATTTCCACCTGGCCGATAGCGACGGGCAAAATAAACACCAGCTGCTGTTCCTTGAACTTCTTGTCGTGCATCATCGCTCCGATCAGCTTCTCCTCGTCCAAATGGCGCGGCATTGCCGTCGGCAGCTCAAAGCGCTGCAGCAAAGCGACGGTTTCTTGATACAGGGCGGCATCCCGGCCCCGGTTCACCGCAAGCTTCGCGGCCGCCGCCATCCCGATCGAAATCGCTTCTCCGTGCAAAAATTCGCCGTACCCGCCGATCGCCTCGATCGCATGCCCCAGCGTATGCCCCAAATTCAGGATCGCCCTGAGGCCCTGCTCCCGTTCGTCCACGGACACGACCTTCGCCTTGATGGCGCAGCCCTGCGTCAGCCCGTAGCCAAGCGCCTCCGGGTCAAGAGCGAGCAGCTCGGACGCGTGTTCGCGGCACCAGGCGACGAACTCGGCGTCCCAGATCAGCCCGTGCTTTACCATCTCCGACAAGCCGGCGCGCACGTCCCGGGGCGGCAAGCTTTGCAGGCTGTCCACGTCGTACAGCACCATTTCCGGCTGATGAAAGGCGCCGATCATGTTTTTGGCCAGCCGGTGGTTGACGGCCACTTTGCCGCCAACGCTGCTGTCATGCGCCAGAATCGTCGTCGGCATCTGCACGAACGGCACGCCGCGCATGTAGCTGGCCGCCACGAAGCCGGCCAAATCGCCGACGACGCCGCCGCCGAGAGCCACCACAGCCGAGCGGCGGTCCAGACCGCCTTCGATCGCCGTCGTCATGACGTCTTCGTAAACGACCAGCGACTTCGATTTTTCCCCGGCTTTCACCACTTTGCTCACCGTCGTGTACCCGCTTGCCTGCAGCGAAGATTCCACCGTTTCCAAATATAGGGGAGCCACATGCTCATCGGTTACGAGCAGCACCGGACTTTTTTTGGACAACTGATGTTTCTCGAAAAACTCTCCCGCTTTCCCCAGCAAACCGCCGCCGATATAGATCGGGTACGAACGCTCTCCCAAATCGACCTGCAGCGTTCTCATCAGTAACTCTCCAATTGGTTCAGGTAACCCTGATAATTCCGTTCGACTTCTTCGATGGAGTCGCCGCCGAATTTCTCCAGGAACGCCTTGGCGATTTCCCAAGCCACGACATGCTCCAGCACAACGCTGGCCGCCGGAACGGCGCAGGCGTCGGAGCGTTCCACCTGAGCCGCAAACGGCTCGCGCGTGTCGATGTCCACGCTTTGCAGCGGCTTGTAAAGTGTCGGAATCGGCTTCATCACGCCGCGCACCACGACCGGCATGCCGTTGGTCATGCCGCCTTCAAATCCTCCCAGGCGGTTGGTCGCCCGGTAATACCCGCGCTCCTCGCTGTAGAGGATTTCATCGTGCACCTGCGAGCCCGGAATCGTCCCGGCTTCGAAGCCGATCCCGATCTCCACGCCCTTGAAGGCGTTGATCGACACGACCGCCTGGGCGATCCGGCCGTCCAGCTTGCGGTCGTATTGCACGTGGCTGCCGAGCCCGACCGGCACGCCCTCCACGATGCATTCGACGATCCCGCCGATGGAGTCGCCTTCCTCCTTGATTTTGTCGATGTAGGCCTCCATCTTCTTCTCCGTTTCCGGATCGGCCACCCGAACCGACGACGCTTCCGTGACCCGCGCCAGCTCATCCAGCGGCAAGTTATGCGGCGGCGCTTCGATCTCGCCGATGCGGATGACATGCCCGGCGATCCGCATGCCGAAGCGCTCCAGCAGCTGCTTGGCTACGGCGCCGACGGCTACCCGCACGGCGGTTTCCCGCGCGCTGGAGCGTTCCAGCACGTTGCGCAGGTCTTTCAGGTTGTATTTCAAGCCCCCGTTCAAATCCGCATGTCCGGGACGGGGCCGGTGCACTCTGCGCTTCTCTTCGTCCGTCCCTTCGATCGGCCAGGTGTTCATAATTTTTTGCCAATGCTTCCAGTCATTGTTTTCCACCACCAGCGCCACCGGCGCCCCGGTCGTAAAGCCGTGCCGTACGCCCCCGACGATTTGCGCCGTATCCTTCTCGATCTGCATCCGCCGGCCGCGGCCGTACCCTTTCTGGCGGCGGGCCAATTCAAAATTGAGCGCGTCGGGATCGATCTGAAGATTGCTCGGCAATCCCTCGATAATCGCAGTCAACTGGGGTCCATGCGTCTCCCCGGCGGTCAAATATCGTAAACTCATGATGATGCGTTCCCCCTTTAAACTGTTAAACTGTAAAGAACTAAAATCCGATAATTTCTTTGCTCATTATAATATTTATCACCGGGTCTGTCACGCGCGCGATTCAACATTGCGGCAATTTCTTCTTTATTTCCGCCTCTTCCTTAGCGGACGAGACAGAAAAAAAACAATGCCGTCCGAGAGCCCCGGCGAAAACTTAAGGACAAAAAAGGGCGTTATTCCGGTGCTATCCCCCATTGAAAGAGAAATAGATACAATTTATGCCGCTATTTTCCCGAACCGCAAGGAAATGCCCGCAAACTGCACCATGCATAGGAAAATAGGGACAAAAAATGCCGCTAATGGGGATGAATATACGTGACTCCGTACAATAAGTGCATAAAGTGCACTAGCGTTGCATAAAACCTAACGCGAATAATCAAATATTAGTTAAATATGGGTAATTATGATCATTTTTCATGGAAAAAGCATAAAAAATCTCCTATTGTAAAGAGGTAGGTACGTTGTCCATAACTCTCTACAAAAG
>SNQW01000148.1_pt1 | contig 56900 bp, 48 predicted proteins | sample 2580511 | NCBI WGS metagenome assembly SNQW01 (sample SAMN10953775, study PRJNA522744) | food fermentation metagenome | isolation source: 8-hour incubation of native-enriched microbial consortia from nixtamalized... | place: Mexico | collected 2017-09-24 | reverse complement strand
TTTTGTGAGTGTGACGGATAACGTGTGCCACACTTCCACATTAGGAGAATTTTTTTTACTTGGGAAGGCCAAATCCTGGAAAGTGTTTGAACTTTTTCGTTCCCTTTAATTCCTAACGTTTCATGTTAGATTTTACGCATGGCTAGTGTTGTGGCAACCGTTAGAATATTGGTGTAGCTAGAAAATGTATCTTGTCAGATTTAATGCAACGCTAGTGCCAGGGCAACCGTTAGAACGGTTCTAGGGTTCAGATTTGTTGCAGCGCTAGTGACTTTTGTCCAGTACTTTGGAAATCCGCGATTCACACATCCCCCGTGCAGCACTTCATCACGCTTGATATACAACACCTTTTACTACTCCCTGTACTATTCCGTTACGTCCTGTACTATCCACTGTACTGCCCTCCGCCTTTCTTCGGCATAGCCGCCTGTCTCCAGGCTTCTCGCCAACCGCTTTTCAGACTAAATTCCGCACCGCCGTAAACGCCTTGTCCATCTTTTTTATACTTTTTTAAGTATTCGTTTAGAGGGGTTTTAGACCTGACGGTTATGCTTAATGACAGGAAGTTCAGTCAGGCATGCCGCGCTTCCGAACATCCGATAGAAGAATGCGCACTTATAAGGTCTGGTGCTTTGGTGGAAGTTACTATATAATTTTTAGCGGGCTAAAATTTATATACAAGCGAGGGATGACATGGCTGCCATTGAAGTGCGCGACTTGCGCAAAACGTTTAAAGTGCAGAAAAACCGCGAAGGCCTCAAAGGGGCCTTTCTTGATTTGTTCAAGAGGGAGTACAACGAAGTGGCCGCCGTTAAAGATATTTCTTTTCAGATTCCGGAAGGGGAGATCTGCGGATATATCGGGGAAAACGGGGCCGGGAAGTCGACGACGATCAAAATGCTGACCGGCATTTTGGTGCCGACTTCGGGACATTTGAAGGTAGGGGGCTTTGTGCCTTATGAGGAGCGCGAGAAATTCGTGCAGCATATCGGCGTCGTGTTCGGGCAGCGCAGCCAGCTGTGGTGGGACATCGGCGTAATCGAATCGTTTGAGCTGCTGCGCAAGGTGTACCGCGTGCCGCAGGCCGATTACAAGAAGCGGCTCGACGAGCTGGTGGAACGGCTGCAGCTGCAGGAGCTGCTGAACCGCCCGGTGCGCAAGCTGAGCCTGGGCCAGCGGATGCGCTGTGAGCTCGTGGCCGCGCTGCTGCACAACCCGTCGATCGTGTTCCTCGACGAACCGACGATCGGCTTGGACATCGTGGTCAAATCGGAAATCCGCGATTTCCTGAAAGACATGAACCGCGAACATGGAACGACGATTTTGCTGACCACGCATGATTTGCAGGACATCGAGGCGCTGTGCTCCCGGGTCATCATGCTCGACGACGGCCGGATCATTTACGACGGCGGCCTGGAGGAGCTCAAAAACCGCTGGGGGACAGGCAGGGAGGTGCTGTTCCAATTCGGGATGGCGACCAAGCTGGATCAGCTCCGGTCCTGGACCGGTTCGCTGCCGGTGGTTTGGACGGCGGAAAACGATTTGAACGCCAAGGTTTGGATTCCCCTCGACATCGGCGTGTCCGAGGTGCTGGGGCAAGTCGTCGGCAAAGCGGACATCACGGATATCAAAATCATCGAGACGAACACCGACGAAATCGTGCGCAGCATCTACCAGGCCGGTTCGGCGGAGAAAAAACCGGACGAGCCGGCCGAAAGCGAAGGTGCGGTGGTCCATGTCTAACACCTTAGGAGCTTACATCGATTTTATCCGCATCCGTTTTTTGACCATGCTGGCCTATCGGGTGAATTATTATTCGGGCATTTTGATTTATACGCTGAACATCGGGGTTTATTATTTTACGTGGAAAGCGATCTATGGCGGGGGTGGAGAACTTGGCGGCTTTACCGCCTCGCAAATGACCACGTATTTGGCCGTATCGTGGATGGCCCGCGCGTTTTATTTCAACAATCTCGACCGGGAAATCTCCACGGATATCCGCGACGGCAGCATCGCCATCCAGTTTATCCGCCCTTATAACTATTTGATGGTAAAAATGATGCAGGGCCTCGGTGAAGGGATGTTTCGCTTCATGATGCTCATGATCCCCGGCATGGCCATCGCCATGCTGCTGTATCCGGTGAAGCTGCCGACGGCGCCTTCCGCCTGGGCGGGTTTCCTCGTGATGCTGTTTTTCAGCTTTCTGATCAATTCGCAGCTCAACGTGATTACCGGGCTAATGGCTTTTTTCGTGGAAAACAACGAAGGCTTCATGCGCATGAAACGCGTCGTCGTCGACCTGTTTTCGGGGCTCATCATTCCGATCAGCCTGTTTCCATCCTGGCTTTCGGGGATCATGAATTACCTGCCGTTTCAGGCGATCACCTATTTGCCGGGCTCCGTGTTTACGGGCCGGATTCAAGGCGCCTCGATCTGGAGCGTGCTGGGCATCCAGGTTGTCTGGTTCGTGATTTTGCTGATTCCGATGGTCTGGTTGTACCGCGCGTCGCGGCGGCGCCTGTTCGTTCAAGGAGGTTGAGAACAACATGTATTATTTAGGCCTCATTGGCGAATATTTGAAAAATTATATGAAAACCCGGCTGACCTATCGCGCGGATTTTTGGGTGGAGGTCATTTCCGATTTGCTGTTCCAGGCGACAAACCTGATCTTCATTTTCGTCATCTTCATGCATACCGACAGCCTCGGCGGGTGGAGCGAAAGCGAAGTGGTGTTTGTTTACGGCTTTTTTATGGTGCCGTTTGGGGTGTTCAGCTGCTTCGTCAACATGTGGAACTTTAGCGAACGTTATATCGTCAAAGGCGAAATGGACCGGATCATGACCCGGCCGGCCTACAACCTGTTCCAGATCTTCCTGGAAAACGTCGATCCGCCGGCGCTCGTCGGCTCGATCATCGGCCTAATCATCATGGGCGTCAGCGGGGGGCAATTGGGCCTTGATTTTGAGTGGTGGACAATCCCGGCCCTGATTCTGTTCACATTAAGCGCGGTTGCCATTTACACCGGGATTTACACGACGCTGACCTCGCTGTCGTTTTATTCCGACGCGCCGACCGGCATTTTGCCGCTGATGTACAACGTGCAGGGGTATGGCCGGTATCCGGTGACGATTTACAACCGGGCGATTCAAGTGCTGCTGACCTGGATTTTGCCGTTCGCTTTCGTCGGCGTTTATCCGGCTTCGCTGTTTTTGCACCGGGAGGAGATGCAGATGATGGCTTGGCTCACTCCGGTCGTTGGCGCGGTTTTCCTGGCGATCGGCATCACCGCTTGGAACTACGGCGTGAAGCGGTACCGGGGAGCGGGGTCTTAACTTTTGCCTGTAAGAGGTTGTTCAAAAAGTCATCTTTTGAAGATATAAAATGCAAAACCATCCGTGCAGCACTTCTTTATATCGCAAGAAAAACTTCATCTTAAGGCGGTCTGTCTTCTGAGAATGTACATCGATAAAGTTTTTCTTATCACGAAGCAGGTCGTGAAGTGGTCTCGACATCGAATCTTGAATTCAGCCGGGCCAAGCATATGCTTCCGAAGCATGTTTCCTACGGAAACATTTCAGGTGCTCACGTACCCAAAACGTACGCTCCGCTCCTTACGTCCCTAGCTTCATCCAACCTTCTCGGTGCTGAAAAGCCGACTTTTTGAACACGGACTATAAGGGAATATGTCTTTCGGAAAAGCCGGATTATTGGTTATTCATAACCAGTAATCCGGTTTTTTTAGCCTTGACCAAAACAGAAAAACACCGCTGCCTATTTATTTCACCTTATGGGCTGGTCGGATGGCGAAAAAAATGTGCTTGATCGGCCTGGCTCTGACCATGAATTGCAAATCATACAACTAACTTTATATCCATTTACCCAATCATTCGTTTAATTGTATTTCATACAGGTATTTCCTCGTCTCTTTGCTGCTGTTCGAAATATAGCGTAGGAATTGCAGGTTTTACATTTAATCAAGCGTTGTGACAGCATTTCCGGATAAGTAAATGTATATTTTGCAACTATCCCTTCCAGTTATAGGCGGGGCTGTATATAGTTGTAATGACTTTGTAACCGCCAGTGTAACCATTCTGTAAGGACAAGTCGCTCTCTATTATATTATTCTAATAATGGAAAATAGAGAGAGGAAACGAGAATATGAACCTGACAATCCATAAGTTGCCCCTTGGAAGAGATAGTTATATTGACTTTGATAAGTCTATTTTCATGAAAAATGATCTACCATGTGCATTATCACATAGCGAGATTCTGTTGCTAACACGATTAACAGAGAACTTAGGTCATATCGTTCGGTATAATGAGCTTTTGTCTGTACTTTTTACTGAAATAAGCGTAAGTGATTTGCAGGTGTACATAAGTCGACTTAGGAAGAAGATTGAAGAAAACCCAAGAAAACCGAAGTATTTAATTTCAATCAAAGGCATCGGATATATGCTGATGGCAAATAGGAAGTAGGCACTTTTGTCGAATAACTTGAATGATTGAAAGAAATTCGACATGAAAGGGCTGTTATAATGAACGTGAAATAAATAACGGAGATGTAGAAATTGGGGTGATCTATGAAAAACGCATTAGCAGTAACTTTTGGTAGAAACTTTTTTGTTAATGTGGTGTAGGTGTCTTTTGTTTACTAGGAAAGAATTGCAAGCTGTTCGCAACATCATGAATAGACCGAGGCGTCGAAACTCAAATAAAGGAGATGCAGCAAATTGAAGGTTATTAAAAATATGTTCAAAATTCTATCTGCAACTTGCTTAGCAGGTCTCTGTATTACATCGATGGTTTCGGCTGAATCTCAAAATGACCAAGTCCCTGATAGAATGAATGCTGGAACCGTGATTGAATATGATGCGAATAATCAGATGGTGATCGTTGAAGAGGGAACACCTGTAGTTGAATCTAATTCCAGTCTGAAGCCATTGAAATCCAACCTTACCCCGGACGAACAAAAGGCGCTTGATGAAGAAAATCAATTAGTAAACGAGATTAAAGCGGAAGCGGCAAACTATCCGGTATATAAAATCGAAAATCCAGCACCGCAACCCGGTTTGCGAGTTGAGTATGACGGAGAAGGCTATATTAAACAATTTCTTATCCAAGACGATGGTGTCTTTGTTCCTTTTAAATATAAGGCTTTACCAGAAGGAACCAGAAAACCGGTTGGAACCTACACCTATGGTGCACATGATAATACGATAATCATTACAGAAAGCAAAGTGCAAGGAGAAGGGCGAATAACCAATTTTACGGATAAAAAGGGAGAAAACGAACGTAAATTACAACGTGGCGATGCGGCTACTCGGGGTGACATTGATAATCCAAAACATGGAACTAGACTGCGTGTTAGAAATTTGGATAATGACGAATCGGGTACTGTAGAAAAAAGGGATAATGGTGCTCTTCATGATGCAGTTTTGGATCTTTGGAAAACGACCGTAGAGGATTTTGGGGTAGACTGGTCAGAATACGTATCGTTTAGTGGGCGGTATTATTACAGTTTTTAATACAACAAATAGGTTGTACCCGGGGACAATATATTGTTCCCGGGTTTCATAACAAAGGTGGGGAATATGGGAAGAATAAACGTTGGTATGAAATTAGTTATATTGTTTCTTTTAACCGCTTCATTGGTCAGTTGCAGTCCTATGTATAGTAAAATATCCGATAAGTCCCTGAATAATGATTTAAGCGACTATCTGAGCATCACTTATACCAAGTATACGAACGGGACGGATACAAACGATGGCATGACGATGGAGGTGTACAGTTATGAGCTTAACAGCAAAAAGTTGACTAAAGTGACGGAATTACCCTATACATCACAATATCCCCTAACGTCGGCTTCTTTACCGGAGCAGAAAATTTACTATTCTGGGGAGGGGGAGCAGGATGAAGACGAACTTTTTGTTTATGATTTAAAGACACAAGTTTCAAAGCAGCTAAGTTCCAATCTTTTTGCGATCAACAGTATTGTTCCTTTTACTGCCGATAACAAGCTGATTATGGTAGCGGTAAAACAAGGCGAAAGAAACTTGAAAATTGGCTTTTTTGATAAGGAAACCGGTGATATTCGCTTTGTGAATGATCAAGATTTGGATACCACTACGTGGGACATCGCTTATAATCCGGAAACCAACAAAACGTATGCGGCCCAATACTCTGAAGCCCAGGACTACATTCAATTAAGGAAAGCAAATAAAGCGCATAAGGATATGATCCCGCCTAATCACTCGATCGTTGAGATCGACAATGCAACGCTAGCGACTCGCAAAATCATCGAACTGAAAGAGGAGCAAATTCTATGTTTAACCGTAAGCGGTGAGCAAATTCTGATAGCCACGACAAAAGTGATTAATGGCAGTTCGGTGGAGTATAGCATGATTAATGTTAACACAGGTGAAAGAACGAAAATAGATTTACCTTTTATAGCGAGAAGCGGTATAGCTCTGTCTAAGGATGGGAAAGGCATTTATTACTTGGGTGAAGACGCAAATGCCAAAGCAGATCAAAGAGGGGTATTTTATCTCGACCTGACAACTAAGAAAGCGGAGCCAATATTTCTTCAAGATGACGGGTTTATCAATAATTTCAGTTACATTCGACCCGGTTCTAAATAGCAGCAAATGAAGGGGGAAAGTCGAGCGGGATCCGTCCAAACCTCAATAATCGAGAAGTTTGGGGCGTTGGATTCCGCTTTAATTTATTGGAAGTGATGTTCATGTATGGCTGGTCTTATAACAAAGGTGGGGAATATGGGAAGAATAAACGGGTGTACAGTTAAAAATGCCGGTTTCCTGGGATCAGGAGCCGGTATTTTTTTGTAATGGAACTGGAGGAAAGGCGTATTAACTGTTGAATTACTTGGCCAGGTAATACATTGGCGAAAGGAGATTCTCAAGTGATGCAAGACCGCGCGCTGCTTCACCCTTTCATGCGGGAGGAGATCAGGGAAGAGACGGAAATAGACAGGCTGTTTACAGAGATTTTTGAAGCCTACTATAAACGGATTTTCAACTATATCGGCTATCGTGTGAGCAGCATTCATACGGCCGAGGATCTGACGAGTGTGGTGTTTGAGAAAATATTAAGCAAGCTGGATACGTATTCGCAGAACAAAGCTCCTTTTGAGGTATGGATGTTCGCGATCGCCAGAAATGTAGTGAACGACTACTACAGAAGGCAAAAAAGACGGCAGTTTTTCTCGCTGGAAGCGGTCAGGGAACTGGTGTCAAGCAAAAAAGACCCGGAAAACCTGATCCTGCGGGAAGAGCGGAGCGACCAACTGATCGGTGCGCTGAACAAACTGGATGAAAGAGAGCGGAATCTGGTGGCGCTGAAATTCGGAGCCTGTCTCCGGAACACGGAAGTTGCCCAGATTACCGGGTTGTCCGAAAGCAATATCGGCGTGATTCTCTACCGTGCCATGAAAAAACTGAAAGCTGAACTTGGGAGTGTGGATCAGTTATGAGACTCAAAGGCAACAACGATAAGTTCTTGCGTGATATGGAGGCTTGCCAGCACGGTGCAGTTCCCGGTGATCTGGCCGATACAAAAGAAAACCGTGAGCTGCTGGAGCTCAGTCAAGCGCTGTCCGGCAAGGATTTCAGCCAATATTCCAACCGCAGCGCCGTGCTGTTTAAAGTACGGACGATGAACAATAAACAGGAGGCAAACACAATGAAAAATAAACGCGGATTCAAACGTCCTGCCATCGCGCTGAGCGCGACACTGGCTGCCGGAGTACTGAGCATAGCCATTGCCCAGCCTTCCTTTGCACAGGATATAGTAGATAAAGTGCTGGCTTCGTTCAATCTGGGACATATTGAGGTCGCACAGACAGAACCTCAGGCACAACCGGCAGAATCAACGGGCAAGCAGTCTGTTAAAAAGGAAGAGCGGGACCCGGACATCGCGGAGCATATACTCAGCATAAAGGACACAACGAAGCTGGCCGACTATGCCGACTTTCCGGTAAAGCTCCCGCAGTATTTGCCAGAGGGATACGCCTTCGACAGCGCGGAATTTTATCGTGACGCGGAGGAGGTAAGCGGTAAATATGTCACTCTCCATTTTACAAACGAGGAGACAAAAGGCAGTATCTACATGCAGCAGCGGCTGCCTGATGAAGAAACCGCGTACAGCACGGGTACGGACGGCAAGCTTGAGGAATTGCAGTTGAATGGCGTTAAAGCAATCCTGATGGATGACAGAGCTCTGCTTTGGGAAACCAAGGACGCATTATATTACCTCTCCAGTCGTAGTGTGGACAGAAACGAAATCATCCGCATTGCCGAGTCGATCCGCTAATTACTAAATCGAAAGACGTTTATTGGATTTACGCAATTTGCTCAATTCAAGATGATTGGCCGTACGGGATTTGGTCCTGTGCGGCTTTTTTCTATGGCTATCTATTTATCAGCCTCCCTTCAATGGTCCTCACTAAGCAAAAGAGGGAGCAGCTTGATACGTGTATGCGAATTGGACAGCCTTTGCGTTGCTAAGACGGACCCCCGCGACCTTAAACGGTCCATAACAGGGGCTGCAATCCTTACGTTATATTAAAACCTATACAATATTGACCGATATAGGGATATATAGAGATTTAATGGAACTATATGGATTATTGTTAAAAAATTAATACGGGCAGGTGGAACATGGACGGGAAGATTACGCTTAGCCAAATCGAAATTATGCCTTACCAATTGATACATCTTCATGAACTGAAAGTCGTAAAAACGGCGAACGATCATGCCCGCTTGATTTTTGCCGGGACGGTTGATGAAAACTTACGCGACTCTTACATGAAGGCTTCGGATGAAGAGACGCAGGTGAAGGTTTTTGTTAAAGATGGGGAAGGGGGCCGGCATGCTCTGTTTCGGGGAATCGCCCTGGACGTTAAGGTCAAGACGGTTAATGGGATTAACTATATGACGGTTAAGGCCATCTCCCATACGCACCAGCTGGATATGAAGCGGCGGAAGCGGTCGTTTCAAAACCCGCGCCTGACCTATACCGAGTTAATCAAAAGCATTGTGGCGGAGTACGGAAAAGAAGCCGATGTGTTGGACGTCGCTTCCGGCGGCAAAGCGATCGGCACCTTTGTGATGCAGTACGATGAGACGGATTGGGAGTTTTTAAAGCGCTTGGCTTCCCATTTCTACTCACCGCTAATTCCGGCTGTCGGATACGGGGTGCCCAAGTTTTATTTCGGGATGCCGATGGGCTTAAGCAAAGGGGAACTGCAGGTCCATAACTATAAAGCTGTAAAAAGAGTCTCCGCCTACCAGACGGCTGCGGAAAACCGCATTCCCGGGGTACGGAACGAGGATTTTCTGCAATATGAGGTGGAGGCGGACAAGCTGATGGAGCCGGGGCATGAGGTGCTGTTTCAGGAGCGGCCGTGGCTGGTCGCCGAGGCGGTGAGCGAACTGCGGCAAGGCTTGCTGAAGCACAGCTATAAGCTGAGCCCGCGCAGCGGGCTTCGGCCGATCAAAATGTACAACCGGGCCATCATCGGGGCGTCCATTCACGGCAAGGTACTGGCGGTACGGAAGGACAAGGTGCAGGTAAAGCTGGATATGGACGAGCAGGTCGATCCGGCCACCGATTTCTGGTTTCCTTACTCGACCATCTATGCATCGGAGGGACAGACGGGCTGGTATTGCATGCCGGAAGTCGGCGACCAGTTGCGCATCTATTTTCCCAGCTACAAAGAGGAAGAAGGCTACGCGATCAGTTCGGTGAAACGGACAAACGTGGCTTCGGCACCTTTAAAAAGCCAGACGTCCGCAGCTGCGGCAGCCCCGGGAAAAGCGGCGGCAGCCCCAGAGCCGCATAGCTCGGCCGATGGTGAGGATGTGATGGCCGATCCGGCGGTGAAAATGCTGCAGACGAAATACGGCAAAAAAATCGTGCTGGCCCCGGACAAAATCGTGATCTCCTCGGGCGGAATGTCCATCATCGTCAGCGACAGCGAGGGAATTACGATCAAAAGCGACAAGGATATCAGCATTACGGCGGGTGGAGAACTGGTATTATCTTCCCAGATGCTGCAGCTGTCGGCGGACAAAATCGAATTAACCGGCAAGGGCAGCACCTTGTCTTTGGAAGAGGATATTTTATTGTCCGGGTCGGAAATCAAAATGAACTGATGCGAGGAACGCCTATGAATAAGCAGGATGCGTTACGGCAACTTTCGGAAGAAAAAGTACTCCCTTTGCTTGGTGGCTGTATTCGGGAGGCGGAGTTGGAGTTTTTGCACAACCGGCAGCGGCTGACGGAACAACTGAAAGCGTCTTTTGCTGCGTTATGCCGCCAGGCTTCCGACATGCAGCAGCGTTCGCAAAAAGCGCCGATCGCCTATATTCATTATTCCATGTTGCGCACCTCCTTGCTGGATCAATCCTTTACGTATTTGCTAGCGGCCGATTCGCGCGAATTTTATTTTGAAGAGGCCGAGTGTGCGGTTACGTATGACGCCGGCTGGGCCTACCGGAGTTATTCGCGCCTTTTGGCCGAATTGGAACGGGAAAGCAAGAAATATATGGGCCTGCTAAGCGGGGCCGATGCGGAGCGGCTGGCGCTCGAGTGCGCTCCCGCGTTTGACCAATACGTCACCGCTTTATTGCGGACGGCGATGCCTGAACTCGTAAAAGTTCCCGAGTTTGCCGCGCTCGACAAAGCCGACCGGCTGCAGATCAGGACGGGGGAACTGATGGACCGGGGCGAGATATTGTACTGGGAGGAGAAGCAGGCGGGCGAGGCGGAAAAAATACAGGCGCTTCTCGGATCGGATGAGGGAGATCGCGGAAGGCTGGCCTATGCCCATTTTCGCAGCTTGTCGTTAACCGGGCAAAGTTTTAACGGAAAGAAGATGCCGTATTCCGATTTCAGCCGGGGCAACCTTAGTTTCTGCCGCTTTGTGGAATGCAACTTGGTCGGGACGAGTTGGCGGGGAGCAAACCTAAACGGGGCGGAGTTCCGCGGAAGCCTGCTTACCGACGCCGATTTTACCGATAGCGATCTGCAGGGCGCGGTATTCGTGAATATCGGCCGGCTGGAGCCGCTGGATTCCATTTACCGCCTGCCGGGATTGCTGGGCTTGCGCTTCGATCGGGCTAGGCTGGACGGGGCGGATTTTACTGCGGCGGGTTTAAACGGGAGGGTCAGCTTTCACGAGGCTTCGCTGGAAGGCACGCGCTTTCGTGCTATGGACCGGGAGAAATTGGACCTGAGCGAGGAGCAGGCAGGATCGGTTCATTGGATCGAATAGAGAGGGGATGATGAGGCTGCCTGACTATTTTGTGATGAAAAACGATCCGCGTATAACACATAAACCGGCCGTGTTGCAGATCGATTTGTTGAAGAAGCCCTTTCATGAGCTGCCGCCGGTACAGGTGCTGGAAGCCAGGCCGGACCCCGCGATGGAAGCGGTGGACTGGATCGCCGATCCGGTACCGCTTTACTCGGACGCGCTGAAAAATATCGCGGAGAAATACAACATTTTTATCCGGTTCAAGAAGGTCTATATCGTTGATCCTTCATCCGGGAATGACATGGTCTACTGGCTTGCCGATTATCCGTTCGTGGACGTGTTGTCGCCCGCTACGGAATACCACGTCCATGACGGGTCGGTGAAACGTCTGGTGCTGGACCGGGGCAAGCTGCGAGGACATCACATCGTGCAGATTCGCGGACCGAGAAGGGGAGAAAGCTACCTTGCGATCAGCCTCCATGCCGCCGAGAGTTTTTTGCGCCGGGGGTTAAGCGGTTTTGTTTTGGAAAAGACCGAACTGGATGGAGGGTATGCTCTGTGACCGATTATTTGGATGAACAGTATTTGACGGCGTACAATCAGCGGCTGATGCACCGGAAGCTGACCGAGGCCGCAAACGGCGATTCGTGGATGAGCGTCGGCATGGACGAATGTCTGGAAGGCCTGGAGCGGGGAACGATTGACTTGCGCGACGGACAAACGATCGGCGTCGCAGGGCGGAGCGCTTTGGGCGGACAGTTGGCGCTTTTGATGCCGGAATCGTTTCACCCTGACATTCCGATCGGGCTAGGGAGGCCGGATCCTACGCGCAGTTACTTTCTGGATCGCACGGCCGCCGCAGGCTTTGGCGTGAAATGGCTGGACATCAAGCTGGGTGACGCGCAGCTGGAGGCGGTACGCGATATGCTGCTTACGAACAGCTTGTTTGCAAAACCGGAAATGAAGGTTCAGGGAAAGGGCGTTTACCCTGGGAAGAAGCAGCCGTTTGCTTATTATGAGGCGCTTTTTTTGGCGGGTGCCAAGCCCTTTTACCAGGTAGTGCTGGTTAGTTACTGTCAGCATGAAATGAAAGGGAGCAGCGGAAAAGGATTGATGGCCAGTGCGCAGTTTCCTTTGCCGGAAGCGGGGCTTTATTATCCGCTTGCCTTTGCTATGGCGGGGGCGCTGCGCTGGGAAAAAGCCGAAAAGGAGGTCAGCCGATGAACCTGCAGCAATTATTAATGGCATACAGCTTCGGGGCGTTAAACGCGGAATATTCTTATGTGGTTCGGGGGGCCGAACTCGAATGCGATCGAGGGAATCGCCCGGGGGTGCTTAATTTGCCGCTCAGCCACGGCGTATATGTCAAGGGCAAGCCGGTGATGAATATTGCCGATTGCGTCTGCGGACCCGATGCCAACATTAGCAATGTGGGCGCTTTTGGCATGTGTAAATTGTTAAACAATATCTGCAAGCCGAAAATCGACTTCGGGTCGAAATGGACGGATGGCAAGGAGGATGTTCTGATCGAAGGGGAGCAGGCGCTGCTGAGCAAATCGACGCTGCGTTGCACATGTAAAAGCCCCGGGGGGATCATTACTATTACGAACGATGGGCAGGGCGGCTGATTTCGAGAGGGAAGGAGGGGAGGAACGTGGCTGCAACCACCGATAACGTCATTACATATGGGCAGTTAAAAATGGTTTGGCCGTACGGAGCGCTCCGTCTGGTTGGGGTGGAACTTTGCCATACGGCCGGGGAACATGCGCGGCTAAGCATTCAAGGGAGCGCCGATCCGGCTGTGGAAGAGACGATCCTTAGGCAAACGAGTCCGGATGATTTGATCGAGCTTTGGCACACCGATGATGCGGGGCAGGATCAGCCGCTTTTTAAAGGGCAATTGTATGATATCGAAATTTCGAAGGCGATGGACCGGCTGAATATAAAACTGGCGGCGGTGTCGCACAGCTTCAAGCTGGACACGACACTACGGAACCGCTCTTTTCAGCATGTGGGTCAATCCTACGTCGAGGTCATTCGCCAAGTGATCGGCGGCTATCCCGGCGCGGATATGATCGATGAAGCGTTTGCCAAACGGGCGACCGGACGGTTTATCTTGCAGTATCAGGAGACGGATTGGAGTTTTTTGCAGCGTTTGGCTTCGCATGCCGGGGCGGTGCTGGTCCCGAATATTACGGCGCACCGGATTCAGTTCTGGGTGGGGCTGCCGCAAGGCCGGCGCCGCTTAAAGTTGGAAAATGTCCCCCTCGTGTACGAGCGGAAAATGATTCCGCTGGCATCGTTAAGCGCTGCAAATGAAGCAGCTGCGGACGAAGAAGTTATTCGGCATACCGGGTATACGTTCGAATGGCCGGAAATTTTGCAGCTTGGCGATGAGGTGGAGTGCGGGGGAGTAACCTTTGCCATTTACAAACGCACGGCCCGGATGCGTCAGGGAGTTTTGACTTGGAGTTACGAGTGCGGACGTCCGGAAGGGCTGATCGTTCCGAAGAAATATAATTCCACGGTGATTGGCGCGGCGATCGAAGGGAAGATTTTACAAATCAGCCGCAACCAGGTGCGCATTCATCTGGATATGGACGAACGGCAGGATCCGAAAGATGCCCAGTGGTTCCCTTATGCCGCCGAAGGCAGTCAGGTTTGGTATATGATGCCGGAAATCGGCAGCCGGATCAAGCTGTATTTTCCCAGCGCGGACGAGGACGAGGCGATGGTCATTCAGTCGGTGCGGATGGAGCCTGCTCCAGCGTTTAAGCCTGTGGTTGGAGGAGCCGGGCGAGCGTTACCTGCGGAGAGTTTGCCGGAAAGTCCGGCTGACAAATATGAGCGCAAAATGCAGGACCCGGGCGTCAAATCGTTCGGCAACCCGCAAGGCAAAGAAATCGTGCTCGGCGATGCGGACTTGTTGATCAGCGCACAGGAAGATACCTTGTATATCGGGATGAACCAGACGGGCGGAGTTCGTTTTCAGAGCTCGCAAAAAATAAACATCAGCACCGGGAAAAATTTGTTTTTGCGGGCAGGCCAGATCCGGGTGGAAGGAACGGACGGTCTCGATGTAGAAGCAAAGAACAGTAAGGCACAGCATAATGAATCCGCTGAATTCAGCGCACAGAAGGTCGAATTGGCCGGAAGTCTGCACCAAGCGTATGAGAAGCTCCTGTCTCCGTTTGAGCAGGTGCTTAAGGAGAAAGGGGCGGCATATGCCGTCGGGGAAGTTGCCCTGAACAATATTGGGGCGACCTTAAAAGGGGAATGGGATGGAGCCGTAGACTTCGTTAAAGGTTTATGGAACACGGCCAGCGATATCTCGGACGTGCTTTTGACGCAGCAATTTGGAGATCCTCTGGTCAGATCATACTACGGTCTGTTTACCGACGAAGAGGTCAAGCCGCTGGCGGAACGCAATGAGACGGTGAAGTCGGCCATCCATACGGGACAATACGTATTGGAAGCGGTGACGTTTCAAAAATCGGTCCCCGAGCTGCTGCATGATGGCGGAGAGACCTTAAAGGAGTTCGTTAACCCGTTAGTCAAATGGTGGAACAACGGCTTGCCGAACCCGCTCACCGACCGGGAAGACGAGAGCTATAAGATTGGGTATGACTCGATTGAAACTGCGGGTTTGGCGGTGGATATCGGCCTTACCGCTGCCGGAGGAGCCGGAGTCGCCAAAAAAGCCGCCAGCATGTTGAAGGCAAAAAGCGCGGCCGGTCGGGCCCTGGGGAACGCAGAAATGGGCGCGGCCGGTGCAGCCGGAGGCCTGGGGCTCGCAGGAAAAATGAAGTCACTTTTCACCGATGAACACGGAACTCCCAAACTGGGGGACGGCAAGCTAAAAACCGGAAGCTTCAAATCTTTGGAGCAAGCGGCGGAAGCTTTTGAGGAAATCCTGGAAGGACTCTCCATAAGCCTGCCAGGCTGGATGAGCGGCATGGGTGGAAGACGCCTCGGCTTCGCAGGCAATGGCGGGGGAGGCCTAGGACGTCATTTTGAGGTGGAGTATAATAATGATTACCGGAAACATCATGGCGGCGGGGGAGATGAGAGGGAGAGAAGGAAGGGTTCGGATGACAGGATCGAAAAAGCTGGTAGTCACAATAAATTAACAGAACCATCATTATCTAAAGGTGCAAAAGTTACAGACCAAGAGCTTAAGTTGTTCGATTCCAAGAGAAAAGATCCTGGATATGAAAGGGAGGTAGATACATTTAAACTCTTAAAATCTGAGGGATATGATATAACACCGTTAAAAGAAATACCTGGTGGAAATGGTTGGGGAATAGCACCTCAATCGAACCCAGACTTTATAATAGAGGGTAATGTATTTGATTGTTATTCTCCTCAAGGCATTTTATCAGATAATAAGGTTAGAGAAATATACAAGAAAACGAAAAAACAAGCAAATAGAATAATCTTAAATCTTGATGACTTTAATGTTGATGATATAGGCGACTTAAAACAAGGAATACTGAGAAAAGCTAACCCTAATGGTGATTTGAAAAATTTGAAGGAGTTACTTGTTGTTAAAGATGGTAAAATAACAAGATGGTTTTGGAAAGGAGATTAAATTGGAAATAACTTATTATTTTAATAACCATTTTCATAATAGAGAGGAAATTGAGAATTTTCTTCTGCATCAGGTAAAAAGCATTGCCGGATCCGAAGGGAATTTCAGCTTTACAAAGCAAGAAGAAAGTGAGGATGGTGAAGAAGATGATTTGTATGTTAAATGCCCATTCTTCAGCTTCAGTACTTCGCTTTATGATGTGAATAACATTTCTAGGGTCTATGATCTCCATATCAATTATAGTTTGTATTGCAGTGTACATACAGATGGAGAAAAGAAATTTCTAGAGTTTTTAAGTAATATGCTTAAAAGTTGCAGTGGAGATGCTTTGCTATTAATGGATTCAGAATATAGAGTATTGGAAAGAAAAAAGAATGTTTTATATGTAGACAGCCACTTTTTTAATGATGATCATAAGGTATTAAATCTTTCTTATAAGTTGGGAGTATATAAAAATTTCGTGTTACGAGTCGAAGGTAATTTTGCCAAAGAAGAAATCAAACTGAAAAGTCTAGAAATTTTAGAAGACTCTGAAAATGAAGATAAGGCTAAGGTAGTAGAAGATTCTGATGACTCACCTGGAATTACTATTATTTGGGATAATTTACAAGTACATGTTATTAAGGCTCGAACTGCAGTAAATGTAATGTGCGATCATATTTTCACTTCTGATGATGTTGCGAGGCTAAAGAAGATGTTAAGCTTTTTTAAAAGCGTTACCACCAGATTTGCTGGAGATTATCAATTAACGAGAGTGCAGGGGTATTGGAGGGGATATCGTAAAGAAAGTGTACTTTTAGAGAGAAAAAATGGCAGAGTAACCGTTAATGGCCAAGAAGAGGAAGCATATTTATTGCACGGGTTTAATTTTAATTAAATGACGCATATGTTTTAGTATAAGATGTATGCACAGAATTATATGAGAAAAATATACACAGTTTTAACAGAATAGCATTACTTGAACAGGTCGATTTTGGTTAGAAACCACCAATATCGACCGTTTTTGTTTAGGGTTATTATTATAAAAGGAGGTTTATAAGGGGATCGCTCTTGAATACTCACTTATGTTAGAGGATATACAACTATCTAATGCCATGATTATTACTGAGTTAGAAAAAATGGGTAAACATAGAGAAGGTAAGTTATTAAAACCTGTCGATAAATACTAAGGAAATTGTTCAAAAATTAATGTTAGATTCAAATTACAATCAAACAACATGTACAATACAACCCAACAAACATAATTTAATAATCAAGAAAACAACTATCAAAGACTCATTCCAGCTAGAACATTGAAAAGGAATGAGTCTGTTTTGCTTACATCTGTACACTAGGGAGTCCATGTTGTTTTTGATTAATTCACTTCGTTAGCTGCTACATGATGGCGGAGAGGCATTAAAGGGCTTCGTTAACCCGTTAATCAAATGGTGGAACAACGGCTTGCCGAACCCGCTCACCGACCGGGAAGTTCACCGATGAACATGAAGCTCCATTATTTTGAGGTAGAGTATAATAATGATAGCTACCACAGGCACCATGGTGGTGGAAGGAGAAAAGAGGGCCTATCAGTTATAAATATGAAGTAGAAGAAACTTATAAAAGGAGTTAATTAGTATGATTAACTTTGGAGAACTATACTACGACCATTACAGCAAATTTTTAGGGAACCCAATTGACCGAGAGGTGTTTAGAAATACTGAGGAAATGCCAAAAATACAAATTTTGAAATATGAAAATGTGTTTGAAGAATGCTTATTTTATAATACTCTCGGATTTAGCAAGTATGAGGATGTAGTAGGCGATAATATTGAAGTTTCAATGGTAGTTGATGGAGCATTTAGCAGTACTGGATATATTCTTGCAAGTACATTGTTTTATTGTATAGCTAACCAAATGCAAATGGAACGAGGAATAGCGATTAGCGGCATTGAAAACATTGATAAATCATTCGTAAAAAAATACAACAAAGGTGCGGTTTATTTTACTGAACCATTTGCATTCCCAGAAGAATACAGCCATGTCACAACTAAAATTGAGGAAAAAGGTGGGAGAATTCTTTTAGCCTTTTTTATCTCACAATTAACCTAAGGGAATGGTAGAACATTTACAATGGATTCTCCGATCGCATTCTTTACTCCCCACCCACATGTCACAATGAAAGCCTAGGTTGTTATTTTTGCTGTTGTTCTGCAAGAAGCTGGTTATTCAAGCGGTCCTCGAGTGCTTTTATCATGAGAAGAAAATGGTTGGCCTCACGTACCACATGGTCTGCCAATAAGGGATTAATCACGTTTCTGATTTGACAGGTTTTAATGAGTTCCAGTCCGGTTTTTTTGAAATTCCTCAATTCCACGGTAGCGTTTTCGCTATCTTTTTGCATTTTGGTGATGATCGGATAAGTTGGTTGTTTGTTAAATAGCATCGATTCAACATCCCTTGCTTGCCCTAAAAGCGTTTCGAAATCATCGCCAAACTTCCTTGCAGTATTGATCAAATTACGTTCAGATTGGTCTAACAAGGAAGCGATAAACCGGGAATGTTCCATCATGATGCGGAGCCAAAAAACGTTTTCGCTTATAATAGCGTCTTGAATGGGTTCCAATATTCCTTGATTGAATTTATGTAGAGTACGAACAAAATACTCTGCCTCACGGGCAATATGATCTACAAGCAGCGGGAAGTTAAAACCGCTTATTTTGCAATTGATAATTAAGATTAAGATATTCCTTTTGAAATTCCGAAAAGCTGATACCAATGTGATGCTCTCGTCATTGAGTTGTCTCACGTTTTGGACGGTTTCCGGTAGTGTCATCGCTTTGTGGAGATGTCTATCAAAGTAGTGATAAAAACGGTCAGCTTCTTGAATTAATCCGACATCATTCCGGTTAAATCCTTCTCCCAGAAATAAAGCGTGTTCTTTCATAATCCGCAGCCAAAATCGATTTTCGGTCAAGGAACGCTCAATGAACTTTTGTTCAGTTAATGATTCGGGCGGGGAAGACTTTAGTTCCGGGGGCAATAACAAGGCACGCTGCGGATCCAAAACATATTGACCGGCCACTTGATTCATTGCCATGAAATCCCTCCGTTCAAAGATCAATCTCGTTTCATTGTATTTGGTTATACGGAAGATCATGCATATCGGTACTAATAAAACCGTACTTTTCATATTCATTACAAAGAAAAAATAGGGGGAGTGTAAAGCTAGTTGAAAAAAGTTAAGGTTAGTTTACAACCCATTGTAAGTAACATAAATTTACCAACCGTTTTGAAAACAGCTATGCTTCCGGGTGACTCCATTGAAAGATTATTTATTGCAACCCAGGTTGGAGAGATCTTTTACATAGGAAACGGAGTTATAAGGACTTTTTTGGATATTCGCTCACGAATCATAAAACTAGGCACTTCTAGAGGCGGATATGACGAACGCGGATTAGTAGGGCTGGCGTTTCATCCCGATTTTTATTATAACGGCCGGTTTTATCTTCATTATTCCGTGGCCGGAACACAAGGTCCGGGTGCTCTTCCTAAACCTTTCCAGCCTGACCCGTGTGATCCGGAAACCTTAAACTTACAGTGGATGAATAGAGAAACGCAATATGATCACATTGATACCGTTGAAGAATGGATTTTACAGCCGAATGGGCAACCTCAAAAACGACGGACATTGCTTAACATAAGAAGACCATTTTTTAATCATAATGGCGTCAATAGTTTAAACTTTTCACCTGAAAATGGAAAACTAATTTTAACAACCGGAGATGGCGGAGCGGGTTATGACCCATTTAATTTAAGTCAGGATGATATGGAAATCGCCGGAAAAATAATTGAAATCGACGTGGCTAAGCATACACCTATCGAAAATCCGCCTGTAGTCACACGTTTTAATGAACTTCCATCACCTATTCAGGAAACGCTTACGGTAATGGCCAAAGGGGTCCGCAATATTTCGGGGGTTTCTTTTCAAAAATTCTATAGTCAGTACATTAAATATGTAGGGAATGTCGGACAAGATTTGGTAGAGTCGATTTTTTCATTCACCCATTATAAACCCATACCGGTTACTCAGCTTATTCAAGCTTCTTTAATGAACGTTCAGCTTGACCCGGAAGGGTTTATTAATTTTGGCTGGCGAGGGTGGGAAGGTGCTTTTCCGACTTCGACTATAAGAGAGTGTCCCACGAACCCGGCTTTGGACGAGAAAACAATCGCTTATTACGATGAAGCAGTACAAACTTCAGTGCGGCGTCTTCAGCCTTTAACTAGTTATTTTCATAAAGACCCCCGTCCCGATAAGTTTGGAGGAACTTCACTTACGGGCGTCCAGTCATATACGGGGAATGAAATCCCCGATTTAAAAGGGAGCGTTGTGTTTACCGATCTTGCCCGAAAGGAAGAATCTCGACCTCCGGTTCAAGGGGTTTTGGCTTACACTAGGATAAGAAATGATTGCAAATTAAGTGATTTTGGTGTGATTGAAACCAATTATAACTTTGGGTCTCAATCCGCTTATTATGTTAGTTTGGGGACGAATCTGGATCAGAGCAGGCTATATTTAGGGGTGCATAGCTCTATGAAAGTGACTGATTTTAATCAAAGCACTGTTTTTGAAATTGTTCCATAATCCGTATAATGGATAACCCAGAGCTCATATGGATGAATATGACTTTTTTGCACCGAGGAGGGAGGCTCTGATCTGAATAAATGGAAAACCTTTCTGGAACTCGTTCGTTTCCCCAATTTATTTACAGCAATGGCTGACATCATGGCGGGCGGATGGATCGCTTTTGGTGATTGGAACCAATTTAACTTCATTACCGTGTTCTCCTTGTTATTATCAAGCGCTTGTTTTTATGCAATGGGAGTAGCGCTAAATGATTACGTGGATTACGCACTCGATAAAATAGAGCGCCCCGAACGGCCACTGCCTTCCGGTCGCCTGAACCGTTCATTTGTATTGGTGATCGTTGGCATTTTTGGTTTATGCGGTCTTTGTATAACTTATTTCGTCGGTTGGATCAGTTTCTTGATAGCTTGTGCATTGGTTATATCCATTTGTCTGTACAATGTTTTTTTGAAAGGGAGTAATTTTTTCGGGCCCGTAAGTATGGGGTTATGCCGCGGCTTAAATTTATTGCTGGGCATAAGTGTGATTCCTTCCCAATTATCGAACTTTTGGTGGCTTTCCATCGTCCCTTTTGTCTATATTGCCATGGTCACGGCTTTGTCAAAGGGGGAAGTGGGGGAGGCTCTTTATCCGAAACGGGTCTGGGCGATGAGTGTTACGATTAATGCCTGTTCCATTGCGGTCATTTGCTTCGGAAGCCGAGAGAAACGAATTGTAACCATGCTTGCAGTGTCGCTTTTCCTAATCTGGACGTTAAGGGGGATGTATGCTGCTCTCAAAAAACCGAATGCCGTTCATATTCGCAAATCGGTGGGAACTTGTATTATCGGCCTGCCCTTATTAAATGCCGCCATTGCCACCGCTATGGGGGGGATGACGGCTTGGCTAACCGTAACTATTTTTATGTTGTTAAGTTATGCGTGGTCTCGCGTTTTTTCTGTTACGTGAAGGAGGAGAGAGTAATGAATAACCATCATGTGCTTGTACTCGATATAGTCAGCTTGTCCCCAGAACACTTACAAGATCCTGAATTATTACCCAACATCCATCATATTCTTGATCAGGGTCAACAGATTAAAGTAAATCCTGTTTTTCCGGCAGTGACAGGGACGATTCAAGCAACATACATAACGGGAAAATCTCCTTCGGAACATGGCATTATTTGCAACGGTCTTCCGAATCGAGATTATAAGGAATTTACGATGTGGAATCAGACCATGATTCCCATGCAAGGTGAAAAGTTATGGGAAACCTTGAAGAAGGCGGATCCGGAGGCGAAGACCGCCATATTATTTTGGCAATTCAGCAAGTTGAGTACGGCTGATTATGTGGTCACTCCTGCCCCCTTCCATTTGGAGAATCGCATGATCCAATGGTGTGCATCCAAGCCGGGCGGTCTATATTCGAAACTTCGAGAAGAGCTTGGGGACTTTGATTTACGAACGTTTTGGGGACCGTTGGCATCCCTCCAATCCAGCGATTGGATACTTAAAGCTGCGATGAATGTCCTGGAGGAATGTAAACCCAGGTTATCACTCGTTTACTTGCCGAACCTCGACTATAATGCTCAAAGATTTGGTCCGGACAGCGTGCAAGCGAAGCAATCTTTAAAGGAGATTGATGGGCTGGTCGGGTATTTGATTGACGAACTGAAACGCCGGCAGCTTTACGAGAATACGCGGATTGTTTTGCTGTCAGAGTATGCTTTCAAACCGGTTCAGCGCCCGATCTATATTAATCGGTTCCTTCGGGAACAGGGGTACCAAGCCGTTGATATTGTAGAAAACATGGAGTTTATCAATATGGAGAATTCCAGGGCGTTTGCCCTTGCGGATCATCAGTTGGCTCATATCTATATCCCTAGTCCCGGCGATATCCCCGAAGTGAAGCGAATTTTAAAAGAATTGCCGGGCATCGCCGAGATTTGGGGAGAGTCCGAGAAAAAGCAGCATCGTATCGATCATGATCGTTCCGGGGAGCTGGTAGCCATTGCGGAACCTGATAGCTGGTTTGTCTATTACTGGTGGTTAGAGGATGAGCGGGCTCCCGAATTTGCTCACACCGTGGATATTCACCGCAAGCCTGGTTACGATCCGGTTGAGCTGTTCGTTGATCCGAAAACTTACCGTATCCCCTTACAACCCGAGTTGATTCGGGGGTCCCATGGATTACCGGTCAGAGGGGAAAAGGATCAGGTGTCCATGATTGTAAGCGGCAGAGATCTTGCGTTGCCGCAAGAAGTGGATGCCACGGAAGTTCATGATCTTTTGTTGCGGCTGTGTTTAAGATAAAAGACGAGGAGTGAGAAAGATGAAATTTTTCGACCCGCATATTCATTGTTATTCCCGTACGACGGATGACTACGAGCGGATGAGTTTAGCCGGTGTGCAGGCCGTCGTTGAGCCCTCTTTTTGGCTTGGAAGCGAACGTTGTTACCCGGAAACATACTTCGACTATTTCCTTCATATCCTCGGCTTTGAACCGAAAAGAGCGAAAGAGTATGGGATTGAGCATTATAGCTGCGTGGCGATGAATCCAAAGGAAGCCAATAACCTCAAAATTGCGCATCAGGTCATTGACGGCTTGCCGGAGTTTTTGCGGCACGAACGCTGCCTGGCTGTTGGTGAAGTCGGTTTCGACCAGATAACGGACGCGGAAGAAGAAATCATGCGGCGTCAGCTCCACTTGGCCAAAGAATTGAATATGCTGGTCATGGTACATACTCCTCATCGAAATAAAAAAGCGGGCACTGAACGCACAATCAAGGTACTAAAGGAAGTCGGACTCGATCCTGATCAAGTTCTAATTGATCATAACAACCTGGAAACTATTGACCTTTCGGTAGCTTATGGGGGATGGAGTGCAATGACGATTTATCCAACAAAGGTTTCCCCCGAATTGGCAATCGAGATATTTGACAAATACGGGACGGAACGCATGCTAATTAATTCCGCGGCTGATTGGGGGCCATCAAACCCGCTAAATATAGTGAAAACAGCACTTGAAATGAGAAAGAAAAATTATAAGGAAGATGTGATCCAACAACTGGTCTGGGACAATCCGATCCGCTTTTACAGTCAATCAGGCAAATTACATTTGGGAGAGTGGGTAAAGGAGCAGCAGGGATGAGCGGCATTCGTAAACCGATGACCGGCAAAGAGTATTTGGATAGTCTTCAGGATGACCGGGAGATTTGGCTAAACGGTCAGCGTGTAAAGGATATCGTTAACCACCCTGCCTTCCGTAATTCTGCGCGTTCCATTGCCCGGCTTTATGATGCATTGCATGATCCCAAATATCATGACGTGCTTACAACACCAACCGATATTCCAGGAGGCAGTTATACTCATCGTTTTTTTAAAGTTAGCCGCAATCCGGAAGAATTGCTGGCGTCTCGCGAAGCGATTGCCGCCTGGGCGCGGCTTACCTACGGTTGGATGGGGCGCACTCCGGATTATAAGGGAGCTTTCCTTGGCACGCTCGGCGGCAATCCTGAGTTCTATGCCCCCTTTGAAAAGAACGCTCTTCGCTGGTATGGGGAAGCACAACAGAGGGTATTGTTTATCAACCATGCTCTTATTAATCCGCCAGTAGACAGAAACAAACCGGTACATGCTGTATCCGATGTATTTATCAATGTAGAAAAGGAAACGGACGCGGGGATCATGATTAGCGGCGCTAAAATGGTTGCAACAGGATCTGCGCTGACCAATTGCCATTTTGTCGCACATAACGGCACGTTGCCCGTTCAAAAAGAGGAATTTGCCCTCGCATTCTTTGCTTCACACGGTACACCCGGAGTAAAAATGATTTGCCGGCCTTCGTATGAATTCAATGCTGCCGTATTAGGCAGCCCGTTTGATCATCCGCTTTCAAGCCGCCTGGATGAGAACGATGCCGTACTGATTTTTGATAAAGCCTTGATTCCATGGGAAAACATCTTAGTTTATAGAGATATTGAAAAAGCAAATGCATTCTTCCCGCATTCCGGTTTTGTCAATTTGTTTATCTTTCATGGTTGTACCCGTTTATCCGTCAAGCTTGATTTTATCGCCGGCCTGCTTTTAAAAGCCATTGAATCGGCGGGAACTAACGAATTTCGCGGGGTCAAAGCAAAAGTCGGGGAAATGATTGCCTGGCGAAATATGTTTTGGGCGATAAGTACCGCAATGGCTAAAGATCCAACTCCAGGACCTAACGGCACCGTTCTTCCCAATGTTGAACACGGGACTGCATATAGAGTGTTTTCTCCCATGGCTTGGACACGTATTAAAGAAATCATCGAAGATGTGGTAGGCGGGGGACTTATCGTACAGCCTTCCAGTTCAGCAGATTTAAAAAATCCGGAGCTTCGCCCCTATCTGGAGAGATTTTACCGCGGTTCCAATGGATATAGCAGTCTGGAGAAGATCAAGCTGAATAAATTGCTTTGGGATGCTGTTGGGAGCGAATTTGGCGGTCGGCATGGGTTATACGAACGAAATTATACCGGTAATTTTGAAGATATTCGTATTCACGCATTAATGGAAGCAATAAACAACGGGTCTGCCGAAGCATTCAAAAGTATGGTGGATCAGTGCATGAGCGAATACGATCTGGATGGCTGGACGGACTCAACGTGGATCAATCCATAGGATGTAAACTTGGTTCAAAGGTAGAAAAAATAAACTAAAAGAACACTAGCCAAGAGGTTCAGTGTTCTTTTTTCTTTTGCCCTAAGAGTAGGGGGCCTAACGGACACATTTTTTCCCTTTTTATTTATTGACCAATGTTTCAATAAACTATATCATTAGGAATATATGGTTGATAATTCCATTGTTGAACAAAGGAGGTGTTCGTATGAAGCCGGCAAGCACGATTCGCTCTCAATTGGAGAACTATTTAAAAAACAAGAAACTCTCGCTTAATCAGTTCACCGAACTTACAGGGATCAATTCCGGGACGTTAAGCGGGATCATCAATGGCCATCGTCCTATTGCCATGCAGCAGCTTGACCGGATTACGGCGGGGATGGGGCTGCCCGAAGGTTATTTTTACGAGTTGTACGTTGACGAGTGCTTCTTCCAGGCTGCTCCCGATTGGCGCAGACTGGGGCCTTTCTTGCGGCGATGCGCCGAACTGAACAAGCTGGACTGTATCGAGCGATCAATACGTTTAATGTTGGACAACCTATCTTACATACCCCTGATTTTTCACTTGGCCGAGCAGTTTTTTCATGAAGGCAAACAAGAAGCGGCCATCTTGCTGTACGAAGCGGTAGCGGAAGGTGAACAGAAGCAGCATTCCGAACGCCTGGCGCTGTGTCAATACCGGTTGTTCACGTTGCGGCTGTCTAAAGATCAGAACCGGAATTTATTGTTGACCGTGCAATTTGAGCCTTTTGTCGACCGGCTGGACGAACCTTATCAACTGGATGCGCTAAATGATTTAATCAATGTGTTTTCTTCTTTACGTCGTTGGGACAAGTTAAAAGAATTAGGGGAAAAACTGAAAATAAAAGCGACCATTCATTATGAATTAAACGGGAGCAAAAAATCACCGGAAACCCAAAAGCAGATTATTTTCTACATTTTGTATTCCTATTTGGCATTAGGTGAAGCACACTTTTATACGAAAGATTATGAAACCGCGCTGCATTATGTCTCCTTGTATACGGATTGCAGTTGGGTCAAGAACCCCACTGAAGACGAGATGGCTGTGATCGAGCAATTTCAGGAATGGGCTGAAGGCAACCGTCATATGTATCAATTAGTGTCAGGTAAGGTCGAGGTTCTACCGGAATATTTAGCGTATATTTCCACAAGGGAAAATGAAGTGTTCCCGGCCATATGCGAGATCGTGACTGCTGCGAACAAGTTTGATATAAACATTGACGATGTGCTTGAACAATACGCATCTTATCTAATTTACCGAGTGCAACACTACCGGATTAAGAAAATTAGCGAGCAATTTACCGCAGATCGATACGCAAACTTGTTGGCAGGTTTAGGGGAATATTATTTAAATAAAAAAGCTTTTGCCCAAGGATTGGAGTATGTGCTGAACAGTTTGGCATTCGCTATTGAAATTTACAACAGATACGGTATTCTAAAATGTGTAGGGTTATTTGAACAATACCGTAATTTTGCAACGAAAGCGGCAAACGAGCGGTATAAAAATTTAATTAGCGAGGTGCAGAAACTGAATGAAAAGGAAATTGGCCTTATGGATAGCTACATGTAGCTTATTGGTGGCTGTGGCGGCCCCAGTTTCTACTCTAGTCCCTATTGGAAACCAGACCACCCCCGGCATTATCACCACATATGGTCACGGTTTGGGTTAATATCAAACTTTATAGTTGTAAAAAAGACCGCTTGGCTATGATGCCTAGCTGGTCTTTTTTTGCGGCTTTATAGCATTCAAAATTGCATTTTTATTCTTTTTATATTGATCGATAGTGCATTAAACTATATGATTAGAAATATATGGTTGATTATTCCATTATTGAGCCAATGGAGGTGTTCGCTTGAAACCGGCAAGCACGATTCGCTCCCAATTGGAGAGTTTTTTAAAAAATAAGAAACTCTCGCTCAATCAGTTCACCGAACTTACGGGGATTAATTCCGGGACGTTAAGCGGGATCATCAACGGCCATCGACCCATTGCCATGCAGCAGCTTGACCGGATTACGGCGGGGATGGGGCTGCCCGAAGGTTATTTTTATGAATTGTATATTGACGAGTGCTTTTTCCACGCCGCGCCGGATTGGCGTAGATTAGGGCCCTTCTTGCAGCGGTGCGCCGAACTGAATAAGTTGGACTGTATCGAGCGGACAGTTCGGTTACTGTTGGACAACCTTTCTTACATCCCCCTGCTTTTTCACTTGGCCGAGCAGTTTTTCCATGAAGGCAAACGGCAAGCGGCCGTCTTGCTGTACGAAGCCGTAGCGGAAGGTGAACAGAGGCAGCATTCCGAACGGCTGGCGCTGTGTCAATACCGGTTGTTCACGTTGCGGCTGTCCAAAGATCAGAGCAGGAATTTATTGTTGACCGTACAATTTGAGCCTTTTGTTGATCGGCTGGATGAAGCTTATCAACTGGATGCGCTGAATGATTTAATCAATGTGTTTGGTTCATTGCGTCAATGGAACAAGCTTAAGGAATTAGCTGAAAAACTAAAAATGAGAGCGACTATTCATTATGAGTTAAACGGGAGCAAAAAATCAGCGGAAACCAAAAAGCAGATTGTTTTTTACATTTTGTATTCCTATTTAGCATTGGGTGCAGCTCATTTTAATTTAAAAGATTATGAGAAGGCACTATATTACGTCTCCTTGTATACCGATTGCAGCTGGGTCAAGAACCCCACTGAGGACGAGAAGGCAGTGATTGAGCAGTTTCAAGAATGGGCTGAGGGCAACCGTTACATGTATCAATTAGTGTCCGGGAAAGTTGAGGTTCTGCCGGAATACGAGAAGTATATATCCACCCGGGAAAGCGAAATATTCGCCGCTTTATGCGAGATCGTGATTGCGGCTAACCGGTTCGATCTCAATATCGATTTCGTGCTGGAGAAGTACAAGCCTTATTTCAATTACCGGGAACAACACTCCCGTATCAAGAAGATTAGCGAGCAATACACCGATGATCGATACACAAACTTATTAGTGGGACTGGGCGTGTATTATCTAAACAAAAATGATTTTGGTCGAGGACTGAGGTATATTCTGGACAGTTTTGCGTTTGCTATAAAAATACACAATGGAGACGCAATGCTGAAGTGTGTCGAGTTATTTGGCCAATACCGGAATGTTGCTTCCGAAGCGATGAACCGGGAGTATAAAACTTTACAAGAGAAAGTTGGCTATATGGATAGCTGCATGTAGGTTTATTGCGTCATTATCACCACGAATATTCACGGTTTTGGTTAATATTAAACTTTATAGTTATAAAAAAGACCACTTGGCTATGATGCCTCGCTGGTCTTTTTTTGCGGCTTTAATGCATTTATGAATACCGCATCTAAACTAATATTTCAACTTTCGCAGAACCCAAATCGGCTACTATTTCTTTCGCCTGGCCGGATGGCACGCAAAAGCTGCTTGACCGGCTTGGCTCTGACCATTAACTGTAAATCGTACAACTAACTTTACGTTCATTCACCCAATCAACTGTTTAATTGCATTTCATACATTTATTTCCTCGTTTTTAGCCTCATTCTTCGAAAGAAAGCGGAGTAATTGCAGGTTTTACACTTAACCAAGCGCAATGACAGCATTTGATGATAAGTAGATGTACATTTTGCAACTATTCTATTCAACAATGGACCAGGAAAGCTGAAGGGGATATGCCGCGCATGCGTATTTCGGCGCCAAGCTGCGTCGGGGCGGTAATCTCGACGAGCGATCGCTTTACTGCAACTGCTGGATCTGATCCACAAAATCGCCTCCGAACTCGTCTCCGAAATCGCCTCAAAATGCATAAATCGGGCCCGTCAGTAAATCCGATAATTTCCGCTTAAGGCCAGCAGGCTAAAAAAATACAGGCAGTTATCGTAATAACGCCGTTGGCCGGTGCGTAAAGGCGTATTCCAAAGCAAACGGACAAAATGACTCGCTTCCGGGCCGTCGGCGGCGAGCGAAGCCATCGCGTTGGTCGCCAGCAATCCTATCGGGTGCAGCGCCGGTTCGTCGAAGGGCTGTCCGTCTATGGTATACCGGCGGTAATCCGAAACTTCAATGTTCCGGAAAAAGCTTTGAATCCGGTTGGATTGCCCGACCTGCCAGGAATCTTTTCGGAACCATGCCCAATCCAGCCCGATATTGGCGGCAACCCGGTAAGCGTCGCTGAAGAAATGGCGGAAATCGCCATGCGGCTGCGGCTCTGCCGGGGTTCCGTCAAAATTCGCGTACTCGGGGGCAAGACCGGTTTCCGGATGGCATGCGGCGTGAAGGTAGGCGCGGCTGGCATCCGCCGCTTGCTTCCAAAACGCGCTGTCCCGCTCGTCGGCCCGAAGGGCGAACAAATCGTAAAAATGCGGCAGATGGTAAGACGGATCGCTGAAAGGGGATTCCGGTACGAATTTGATTAATTTCGTTTCCGGGTCCCACATCGGGGCGCCGTCGCCGGCTTCGCCCTGATGCAGGCATGCGCGCAAAATCGTTCGCGCCTGCTCGGAATAGTTATAGGGTTCCGGCCCGTCCCCCCAACGGCTTGCGGCGAAAAACAGGGCCATTGCGAAATATTCTTCCCCGTCCGGCGCAGGCCCCTGGGAGATGCGGGTACCGTCAGGCTTGCAATGCCAGGCAAAGTAATGGGCGTAACGGCCTTCTCTATGCTGCATAAACGTCTTCGAGAAGTTCCACAACCGGTCGAACTCTTCTTTTTTGTTCATTTGCACGGCCATCATCATCCCGTAGGACATCCCCTCCGTCCGAACGTCCTGATTGCCGGTATCGAGAATATAGCCTTTATCGTCGCCCAGCGGATAATAGATCCGCACATCCGGAGCTCCATAAAACAAATCGGTCCATGTCCGCTCGAGCCTAGCGTCGATGTCCGCTTCGGAGTAGCCGAGCTCCTTGAACAGGTTCCTGTATTCTTTCGTATAAAAAGCGCCCTGTTGGATGATTGACATAGAAAAATCCTCCATATTATATCTATTTTGCTATATCATAGCACAATAGGAGGTGAATGAATTACAATTCTTCATAAGGAGGGGTCTGAATGTATTCCGTCATTATTGTGGACGATGAGTTGTTTGTCCGGAAAGGCTTAATCGAAATGATCGATTGGGAAAGCAGTGGCTTTAAAGTGATTGACGAGTCCGACAACGGAGAAGACGCCCTGGCGATCATTCAGGCGAAAAACCCGGATCTGGTCGTGACCGACATCCGTATGCCGGTGCTGGACGGACTCGAATTGATCGAGGCCGCCAGCAAGCTGCAGTTGGAAACGGAATTCGTCATCATCAGCGGCCATAACGATTTCCGCTACGCCCAGCAGGCGGTGCGGTTCGGCGTGCAGGATTATGTGCTGAAGCCCATCGATCCGGACGATATTCAGCAAGCGTTGGCCAAGCTTAGAGACAAGCTGCCGGCAAAACAACGGTTGCGGGATCAAAACCGCAGGCAGATGGGCGAAAAACTGATCGAAACCCTGTTGCGGGAGGAGATCGACGAGACGGCGTTGGATGAGTGGGACCAGGTTTCGTTTTTCGCTGATGCGAAAGCGTTTTCTTACGTATTGCTGGAGGTTAACAATGTCGTACCTTGGAAAAATGCGGTTTCCCCGGCAAGAGACCGGCTAATGGAAGCCATCCGGGAAACGGTGCAAGAACTCGGCACTGCCGCTTCGCCGCCGATCGTGTATGAGCATCGCCGTACATACGGCTTTATTGTGCCGGATACGTACCTCACCCCTTTTGGCGGAGATATCCTTCCTTTTATGAGGTCCGTGCTTCGGCGGCTGAAGGATGCTTTCGCTTTGGAACTGCGAATCTATGCCGGCCAATCCGTCGAGTCCTTAAACCGGTTGAAGTTCTCCTATATCAGCGCGAAGGAAACGATGCAGCACAAATGGATCTGTCACAACACCCACGCGCTGCTATACTCGGACATCGCCGGCACGGAACTGAACTATTTGCATCTTAGCGAACCGTCGATCCATGCTTTGATCGAAGCGGTCGAAGCGTCGGACAGGGACGGCATTCGAAGCGCCATCGACCGCATCTTTGCGGATTTTCTGGAGCGGAACTTCTCTATCGAAGCGATCAAAACATCGATCATGCAATGTGTTCTGGGCATCGTGCACTCCGTCAGAAGCGTGGAAGGTGACGAGAAGGAACTCGGCCTGATCGAGGCGATTCTGGGCTGGCACGATTATAATCTCACATTGGAAGAATTGCGCGGATTATTTGGCGAATTCGCGTCCGAAGCCGCGGAACTCGTCAAACAGCTTTATAATTCCAGCGGCAAGAGCGGAATTCACAAAATTAAATCGTACGTGGACCAGCACTTCCAGCAAAATTTGAGCTTAAAAAGCCTTGCGGCGCAGTTCTTCATGAACCCTGCGTACATCGGGCAATTGTTCAAGAAGCATTATGGCGTTTATTTTAACGAATATTTGTTGCTGCTGCGCATCGAAGAGGCCAAAAAACTGATGAGGCAAAAGGATATGCGCGTTTATGAAATCGCTGAGCGAGTCGGATTCAACAGCGCCGAGTATTTTGTCTCCCAGTTCGAGAAGGTCGAGAAGATGACCCCTACGGAATACCGCAATCGCATGAGCCATCGGTAGCGGAAGGGGGCGGCGCGCGATGAACCGACTGCTTCATAATACCCGGCTAAGGAACAAGATGCTGCTGGTCTATTTTCTTTGCATCTTTACGCCGATGATCGTGACCAACGCTATTTTTTATAATCTCATCTCGAATAATGTCAGGGAGGGGAGAGTCAGGGATATCGACCTGGCGGTGGAGCAAATCAAAAACGAAATCCGCTCCCAGGTTGACGATGCGGTGGGCTTGTCCTCCTTTTTTTACGCCGACCTCAAGACCAATGAAATTCTGGAGCGGAATTTTGCCAATACGGAAGATTACGTCGAAGCTTATGACGATTATTTAAGACGGGTGCTGAACAGTTATCACCCCGTTTCCCTGTATCTCCAGAACATGATGATTTACGTGAACAACCCGACGCTGCTGAATTCCGGAAACATCGGCTACCTGTCGGATGAAATCAGGTCGGAGGATTGGTATCGAATGGCGGCGGGCAGCGATCGGACCCAACCCGTGTTTGCGCGCACGGAAACGGATGACGGGCATTTCGCCAGTTTCTCGCTGATCCGGCGTCTGGACTATTTTGCGAACCGGATGTCCAAGGAAAAGCTGCTCAAAATCGATTTTAAAACGATCGATCTGGTGTCCCTGTTTTCGAACTTAAACGTGCAGGGAGATATGTATCTGATCAACCCGGACGGCGGGATCGAGTATACGACAAACGGGGAAATCGACTGGCAGGGCGGGAATGAAACCTCGTTCGCCTCGCTCGGATCGGACAAAACGATCCGGTTCGTGAAGGAATACCGGGGAGTCAGTTATCTGGAAGGATGGAAGATCGCCGGCATCGTCAGCGAAGGCGAAATCGTTAAGGAAGTCCGCGAGTCGCGTGATTTTATTTTATGGTCCGGCTGCGTGATGATGATCATTCCGACCATAATTATTCTTATCATCACCCGGTCGATTAACCTGCGCATCATCCAAATCCTGAAGCAGATGAAAAAAGTAAAAAGCCAAAGTTTTGAACCGATTCAAGGCGAGGCCTATAAGGACGAGATCGGTCAATTGACGCTGGAATACAACCGGATGATCCTGCAGATCAAAAGCTTGATCCATGACGTGTACCTGGCGGAAATCCAAAAGAAATCGTTGGAGCTGGAGCGCCGGAAGGCGCAGTTGAATGCATTGCAAAGCCAAATGAATCCCCATTTTCTGTTCAATGCCCTGGAAACGATCCGGATGAGAAGTTTGCTGAAAAAAGAGCGCGACACGGCTAAGATTATCCATAGCATGGCCAAATTCTTCCGAGGCTCCTTGACCTGGAACAAAGACCGGGTTTCGGTGAAGGAAGAGATGGAGTTTATTTTATGCTTCTTGGACATTCAGAAATATCGCTTCGAGGACAAGCTGGACTGCCGGATCGCCGTCGCGCCGGAAGCGTATGAATGCCTGGTGCCGAAAATGGCGTTCCTTCCTTTCGTTGAGAATGCCTGTATCCACGGCATCGAGCCGCTGAAACACGGAGGGATGATCGAGATTCGCATCGACGCTACGGAAGATGAACTGACTTTTACCGTCAGAGACAACGGGATCGGCATGGACGATGCAACGGTCAACAAGCTGTACCGTTACCTGGAGGCCGAGGAAACCATGGGCGAACGCATCGGTGTTCAAAACGCGATATACCGCACGAAAATAATCTACGGGGAGAAGATCCGTTTTTCGCTGAACAGCCGTCCGGGAGAAGGGACCTGCGTCATGCTCGCAATCCCGAACGAAAAGAGTTGAGCGCCGAAACAAATACTGAAATTTTTACAGGAAGCTCTATAGTTCTCCGGGTAACCCAACATTGAAAACGATTTTATACTGTTCCTGTAAATACCACTCAACAAACGAAAGGGGCAGATCGGTTTTGACAAAAAAGAAATTTTGGGTTCTCTTTCTGGTCACGGCGTTGCTGTTGTCTGTAGTCTCCGCTTGTTCCGGCGGCAAAAACAACCATAAAGCCGTGGGCGAGACAGGCAACAACCCGGAAGAAAGCAACAAGCAGGACAAGGTCACCTTTACGATCTTTAATGGCGTAGCCGGATCCAAGGACCGGAATACAAACGAGACCACCCTTGGAAAAATACTGGAAGACCAAACGGGAGTCAATTTTAAACTGGAGTTTCTGGTCGGCGACCTGAATACGAAAATCGGTACGATGATCGCCGCGAACGAGTATCCGGAAGTGCTGATTCCGGATGCGGCGATGGAAAGCGTATTGAACGCAGGCGTATTTATCCCGCTTGACGATTTGATCGAGGAGCACGGCCCGAATATCAAACGGGTATTCGGGCCATATTTTGACCAGCTGAGAGCTGAAGACGGCAAGCTTTATTTCCTTCCGATCGCCGTGCAGGTCGGCGACTTCGTTCCGGACCCGGAGCCTGGAGCCGCATTTTGGATTCAGCGCCGCGTCTTGGCCGAGGCCGGTTATCCGAAAGTCAACACGCTGGATCAATATATTGAACTGATCAGAAACTATGCCGAAAAGCATAAGGATGAAGAGTTGACGGGCATGATCACCCTCACGCATGACTGGAGATTTTTTGCGACATCCAATCCGCCGATGCACCTCATGGGTTACCCGAACGACGGCGAAGTCATCGTCGATCCGGAAACCTTTGAAGCCAAGACATACGCGGCTTCCGAGGCGACGAAAAGATGGCTGAAGACGCTGAACGAGTTAAATGCGGAAGGTCTGTTCGACAAGGCTTCTTTCGTGGACAATTACGATCAATATATCGCCAAATTAACCTCCCATAAAGTGCTGGGCTTTTTTGATTACCGCTGGCAGGCGGGAAATGCGCTCAACGTCCTGAAGGACGCGGCGCGCAAGGACCCCGCCCAGGACGCTTACAACTACTTCCCGCTTCCCGTTACCTTTGACGAGAACACGCCGGATGCGTATGTCGACGCCGAAGGCGGATTGGCAACGAACCGCGGCATCGGCATTACGGTCAGCGCGAAGGACCCGGCAAGAATCATCCAATATTTCGACAATATGCTGACGGAAGATAACCAAACCCTGTTGTCTTGGGGCATTGAAGGCGAAACCTATGAAGTTAACGAACAAGGCCGCTTTTACCGGACACAGGAACAGATCAACATGATCGACGAAGCTTTTAACGAGAAGTTCGGCTTTAAATATTACAATTGGAACTGGCCGATGTACAACGCCAATTCCACGCTCGCGAGCGGGAATGCCAAAAGCGTGGCTTACCAGCCCGAAGTATTCCAAATGAGCTTGACGCAGGCCGATAAGGACATTTTGGACAAATACGGCGTGCAAACTTACAGCCAAATGTTCGCGACCCCGAAGTTCCGCCCTTGGTATCCTGCCTGGGGATTCGCCAAGGAACAAAATTCGCCGCAGCAGCTGTGGGAAACGGCCAAGGATGAATTGACCAAGAAATACTTCCCGAAACTCGTGCTTGCAACGCCGGATAAGTTCGAATCGGTGTGGAGCGAATACTTGAACGAATTCGGCAAGCTCGACACGGCCGGCTATGAAAAGTGGACGACGGAGCAAGCGCAGGAGAAAGTCAAAATCGTTACCGGCGGTAAATAACCGATTCTACCGGAAGGCCGGGAAGGAGAGAATAGTATGGGGAACGATTCGGTGCTGGCCGCGTCCGGGCCGGAGACATACAAAAAGCCGAAAGGGATCGGGCCGTTCTGCAAAAAATTAGTAAAGCAGCGCGCCTTGGCCGTGATGACCATCCCTTTTTTCATTTGGCTGGTCATTTTCAAATATGTTCCTTTATGGGGCTGGACGATTGCTTTTCAGGATTATAAACCGGCGCGCGGGTATTTGGATCAAACTTGGGTCGGAGTTCAACATTTCAAATTTTTGTTTGGAGACGAGCGGTTTTTGCGCGTATTGCGAAATACGCTGGCCATGAGTTCCATCAACTTGATTCTCGGCTTTGTGACGGCGATTACGCTGGCATTGCTGCTCAATGAACTCCGGAACGTAGCATTTAAGCGAGTGGTGCAAACGGTCAGTTATTTGCCCCATTTCATTTCTTGGGTGGTGGCCGCAAGCATCATTCAAACGACGCTCGCGCCCGACGGAATCATCAACCAGTTGTTGATCTGGACGGGATTGGTTGATAAGGGGAACGAAATATTATTTCTGGGGATTCCCGAATACTTTTGGGGAATATTTGGAGCCGGCTCCGTCTGGAAAGATATCGGCTGGAACACGATCGTGTATTTGGCCGCGATAACGACGATTGATCCGGCGCAATACGAAGCTGCCGAAATCGACGGCGCCAGCAGGTTTAAACGGATGATCTATATTACATTGCCGGGCATTAAGTCCGTCGTTGTCGTCCTTTTAATTATGAATATCGGCTATTTGCTGGAATCGGGATTCGAGCCCCAATATTTGCTGGGTAACGGCATGAACGTGGATTATTCCGAGAACATTGACATATTCGTATTGAAATACGGCATCGCCCAAAGCAACTTCTCGCTATCCATCGCGGCCGGCATGTTCAAGACGGTGGTCAGCTTCATCTTGCTGTTCTTCGCGAACCATATCGCGAAACGGGCGGGCGAAGCCAGGCTTTTCTAGAGAAGGAGGCAAAGCCAATGGATCAAAGATCCGCAAGCGCTGCGAGAAGGGTTAAGAATCCGCGAATCAAATCTTCCGGCGGTGACCGTATTTTTGATATGTGCAATTGCATTTTTATGGTTCTATTGATGGCTGTGACGCTATATCCGTTTATGAATGTTCTGGCCGTGTCGCTAAACAGCGCTCAAGATTCGCTCAAAGGCGGGATTTATTTGCTTCCGAGGATCTGGACGCTGGAAAATTACAAATATATTTTCAGGGAAGCCACGATATTTCACGCCACGCTCGTCTCGATATTGCGTACGATCATCGGTACGGTGGCTACGGTGTTTTGCTCCGCCATGGTGGCTTATTCGATCAGCAGGCAGGATTTCGTGCTCCGCAAATTTATTACGATCGCCTTTATTCTAACCATGTATTTTAACGGCGGGTTGATCCCCAACTATTTGCTGATGAGGGATTTGCAACTCGTGGGCAACTTCTGGGTATACATCCTGCCCGGATTAATCGGCGTGTTCAACCTGATCATCATCCGTTCCTTTATTGAGAATCTCCCCGAGAGCATTCTGGAATCGGGACGGATTGACGGAGCGGGCGATTACAGAACTTTTTTCAGCATCGTATTGCCGTTGACGACGCCGGTTTTGGCTACGGTGGCCTTGTTCTCGGGCGTCTTTCAGTGGAACTCCTGGTTTGACGTGTTTTTGTACAATTCTTCGCACATTGAATTAAGCACACTGCAGTATGAACTGCAGAAAATTTTGCAAAATTCCAATACGACTTCGGGAACTTCGAGCCTGGACGGGATGATCCAGGGCGCCAGCGGGGCCCAGCAAAACACCGTCACGCCGTTGTCCGTTCGCGCCACGATGACGATGGTTGCCTCCGTCCCCATTATCATGGTGTATCCTTTCTTGCAAAAATATTTCGTCAAAGGCATGATGGTCGGCGGGGTTAAAGGGTGATCAAGCCGCCGCGGGAGTCGCATGCTTATCGTGATATGATCAAGGCCGTGAGCATAATCGATTTACGATCCTGGGATTTGGATATGCGCCGTTAAGAATTCGCTTTGAGAAAAACGAAAGGAGAGAATGAAATGAGAACAACAGCTCCTGACGGATACGACCGGTACAGGGAAAACATAGCCTGCGGCAATGTCGAAGTGGTGGAATATTTCTCCGGAGCGGTAGGGACCCCTCGCAAAACGAGGATATATACTCCGCCCGGATATTCCGGAAACCAAATGTATAACGTATTGTATCTTTTGCATGGCATAGGCGGGGATGAAAATGAATGGTTCAACCATGGGCAGCCCCATATCATCCTTGACAATCTTTACGCGGACAACAAGCTCGCGCCTATGATCGTCGTTTTGCCCAACGGACGCGCCATGCCGGACGACCGTCCGGTGGGAGACATTTTCGCCCCCGAAAAGATCCAGGCGTTTGAGAGGTTCGAATTTGATTTGCTCCATGATCTGATCCCTTTTATTGAATCGAACTACCCGGTATCTACTGATCAGGAGAGCCGCGCGATTGCAGGTTTATCCATGGGCGGCGGGCAGTCCTTGAACATAGGATTGAAGCATCTCGACCGCTTCGCCTGGATCGGGGCTTTTTCCCCGGCCCCCAATACAAAAGCTCCCGAGCAACTCGTTCCGAATCCGCAGGCGGCGGCCCTTCTCAGACTGCTGTGGCTTTCTTGCGGGGATCAGGATAATCTCAAGCATATCAGCGAACGGACGCACGCTTATTTGGCGGAGCACGGTGTGCCTCACATTTGGGTTGAGGAAAGCGGCGGACACGATTGGCCCGTGTGGAAAAACGATCTGTACTATTTTTCCCAACTGCTGTTTAAAGTTTAAACAATGAGAAGGAGCGGCTGACGAAATAAATTATGACTTTAGCTCTATTGATTCGAGGCTGCCGTACTGAGGACTGAGGGGACTGTCTATTTATAGCGTTCGTGTCTTGGTGTCCCTGCATGCTGCTTTGCACGATTATCCCCTTCGTTCAGGGGGCAGGGGTTGGGGGCAAGGATAAGGGATCCAGATGTCCGTACATCGGCGGTAGAGTCGTTTCCTCTAGCCTATCGGCTGTATGCGCCCTTGCGGAAAGTGGTGAGAGAGGCGTGGGAATCGGCTGAAGAGTACGTATGTAGCTTTGGGACTGAAACATCTGCAGGCGTACCTGAACGAGTACGCCGGACGCCGTCGGCTGCGCCTGCCCGGAGCGGAAGAAACGATGCGGCAGAAGTTACTGCGTATCTGTGTGGCGATTCCGGCGATCTCTTACCGCCGGCTGATCGCGCGCCAACCGAATCAGCCCCTTGCGGCTGCAGCCTGATAGAAGTGCTTGAACGGTGCAGTCGTTGCTGCAATCGGATTCAGGCTGCAGTAGGCTCACGGTCTTTTCATTTTTCCCGGTGTCTTGCCCCATCCCTCCCGTCAGCTCTGCTTCATGATCAAACGGTATAATCGTGCAAAGCGTCCGGACAGTGGATATTGATCTGCTAACCACTAAATCAATATTTCAAAAGAAAGTTCAATAAAATCAAAAAAAATTCTATTAAATTTTATCGCTAATCCATTTATAGTGAAATTGTAAAAATGTAATAAATTACTATTATATGTTTTTTTAAGGAGGTTGATAGGCCGTATATTTATTCAATCGAGTGGTCCAGATTTGGATCCAAAAAAATAGGGAGGAGCAGATTTATGATTTCACGTTTTAAGAAAGCGATTTGTGCAGGTTTGGCCCTTGTAATAGCATTGACCCTCATGGCAGCACCGGGCGATGTTGCCGCAGCCAGCGACGCCGTCGTGAATGTATCGGCGGAAAAACAAGTGATTCGCGGTTTCGGAGGCATCAACCACCCGGCTTGGATCGGAGATTTGACGGCGGCACAAAGAGAAACCGCTTTCGGAAACGGAAATAACCAGTTAGGTTTCTCGATCTTAAGAATCTATGTGCATGATGACCGCAATCAGTGGTACCGGGAATTGGAAACGGCAAAACGAGCCATCGCCCTCGGAGCCATCGTGTTTGCGTCGCCATGGAACCCGCCCGCCGACATGGTAGAGACCTTCAACCGCAACGGTGATACGTCGGCAAAACGGCTCCGTTACGACAAGTACGCTGCGTATGCCCAGCACCTTAACGATTTCGTGACTTATATGAGGAATAATGGCGTGAATCTGTATGCGATTTCCGTACAAAACGAACCCGATTATGCACATGACTGGACGTGGTGGACTCCCCAGGAAATGCTTCGCTTCATGAAAGAAAACGCCGGTTCCATTAATGCCAGAGTGATCGCGCCGGAATCGTTCCAGTATCTGAAAAATATGTCGGACCCGATTTTGAACGATTCGCAGGCGCTTGCCAATATGGATATTCTTGGTGCACATCTATACGGTACCCAGATCAGCAATTTCGCTTACCCGCTATTCAAACAAAAAGGAGCGGGAAAAGAACTCTGGATGACGGAAGTATATTACCCGAACAGCGACAACAACTCGGCGGATCGCTGGCCCGAAGCCTTGGATGTGTCCTATCATATCCACAATGCGATGGTAGAGGGAGATTTTCAGGCTTACGTATGGTGGTATATCCGCAGATCATACGGTCCGATGAAAGAGGACGGCACGATCAGCAAACGCGGTTACAATATGGCTCATTTCTCCAAATTTGTCCGTCCCGGCTATGTCAGGGTGGATGCCACGAAAAATCCTGAAACGAACGTTTACGTATCTGCCTATAAAGGTGACAACAAAATCGTTATCGTTGCCATCAACAGAAGCGGCTCCGGGGTCAATCAGAACTTTGTCCTGCGGAATGGATCGGTTTCGAAAGTATCCCGATGGATCACGAGCAGCAGCAGCAATCTTCAACCCGGAACGGATCTTACGGTGACGGGCGAAAATTTCTGGGCTCATCTCCCGGCCCAAAGCGTGACCACCTTCGTAGCTGATCTTGGCACAGCTTCAGGCAGAAGCGCAGCCAATGAAGCTGAGACAGACACAACATTGCCTGACGCTGTCGTAGATAATCTACGTTAAACCTCTTGAAAAAGAGGCAGATTAAGAGGTTGTCCCAAAAGGTCGTGAAACATTGACCTAAGGGGCAGCCCTTTTTTAAATTCTGCAAGGAAGATAATCATGTACGGTAGCTCGATGGGTTTCGGTAAATGAAGGAGAAGTAAAGTAAAAAGATGAACGTTGTGGCGAAATGTGCGCCAATGCATAATGAAAGCGTAACCAAATGAAAGGCAAATACATTCAAACTGGGGGATGCAAATGAAAATGAGAAGCAAAAACAGCTCAGTGTGGTTAAAAGGTCTCTCCGTATTAGTGCTGGCTTCGCTTATGCTTGCCGCATGCTCGGGCGGGGGCGGGGACGGGGCAAACGGGGATCCGGGCGGAGCTTCAAAGGATAACCAGAACCAGGCCTCCGCCGCGGATGACGGCCCGCTCGGCAAATACGATCCGGCGATCGAAGTATCATTCGTCAGAGATTTGAGCGATGTTGTGGAGAACAATGTGCTTGGCGTGCTGAAGGGCGAAACGATCGACAACAATCGCTGGACCCAATTGTACGAGGACGAGCTTGGCATCAAGATCAAATACGACTGGGTCGTCAAGGGCAGCCCGACTTCCGATCAATATCTGCAGAAAATCAACGTTACTTTGGCTTCCGGCGACCTGCCGGACGTCATCCCGGTGAATGCCACGCAGCTCAAGCAATTGGCCGATTCCGACCAAATCGAGGACATGACGGAGTTATACGAAAAGTACGCGTCTCCTTTTACGAAAAAAGTGCTCTCGGAAGAAGGAACAAGTGTGTTCGATGCCGCTACGTTCGACGGAAAGTTGATGGCGGTTCCCCAGCTGGAATCTTCCATGGAACGGGCGATGTACATTTGGATTCGTACCGATTGGTTGGATAAATTAGGCTTGAAGCCGCCGAAAACGATGGCCGACGTGCTGGCGATTTCGAAAGCGTTTACGGAGAACGATCCGGACGGGAATGGCAAGCAGGATACTTTCGGTCTTGGCGTGACGAAAGATTTGTGGGGCGGGGCGATGGGACTTGAAGGTTTTATGGCCGGATACGATGCCTACCCCAACATATGGGTGGAAGACGCCTCCGGCAAACTCGTGTTTGGCAGCACTCAGCCGGAAGTGAAAAAGGCGCTTCAGGTGCTGCAGGATATGGCCAAAAACGGCCAGATCGACCAGGAATTCGGGGTCAAAGACGGGGGCAAGGTGTCCGAACAGATCTCCGCCGGAAAGATCGGGATGGAGTACGGCGAGCAATGGAATTCTATATGGCCGCTTCAGCTTAACCGCGATAATGATCCGAACGCGCAATGGCAGGCTTTCCCGATCGTATCGGAGTCGGGCGAGACCCCGAAGGTGCCGCTTAAATTCAGCACTACCCGTTTCTTCGCCGTTAAGAAGGGCGCCGCTCATCCTGAAGCGGTGATCAAAATGTTCAATTTGCATCTGGAGAAAAACTGGGGCGAGACCGCGGAGTTCGATAAGTATTTTGCGCCGCCGGAGGCCGAAAGCGTATGGCAGCTTTCGCCCGTTACGCCGTATCCGGTTAAGAAAAACGTAGACGCCTTCCGGGCGATTGATGCCGCGCGCAAAGCCGGTGATTTCTCCACACTGACCGGGGAGGCCAAGACGATTCAAGAAAAACTGGAAGCCTACGCGTCGGGATCGTCAGATGGGTTTGCGTTATGGGGCTGGGAACGGATTTATGGAGAAGAAGGCTCCATGGGAATCGCCGATCAATACGATAAAAACAATCAGTTTCTGCGGGAAAAATTTGTCGGCGCCCCGACTCCGACCATGGTGGAGCGCAAAGCGACGCTCGAAAAGCTGCAAAACGAGGTGTTCGTCAAGATCATATTAGGGGATCCCATCGATAAATTCGACCAGTTCGTGGCCGATTGGAAGAAGCTTGGCGGGGACCAAATTACCCAGGAAGTCAACGAATGGTATGAAACTACGAAGTAACGATTCCGGGCCGGAGGGGGGCTTTTGCTCTCCCTCAGCCCTACTCTTGCTCACCGATGTGGAGGATGAAAATGAGAGCGAAATGGCGAAGAGAATTGCCGCTTCATTTAATGATACTGCCGGGACTAATGTTGATCGTGTTATTTTCGTATATCCCGATGGCCGGCGTGATGATTGCGTTTCAAAAGTTTATTCCCGCCAAAGGCTTGTTCGGCGAGCAGAAGTGGGTCGGCTGGGACAATTTCGAGTATGTCATGAACTTGCCGAATTTCACCCAGGTTTTGTGGAACACCCTGTTTATTTCCGGCTTTAAGCTTATCTTAGGGCTCGTGGTTCCGATCATTTTTGCGATTCTTTTAAACGAATTGAAAAATAATCTGATCAAACGGTCCGTGCAAACCGCGATTTATTTACCCTATTTTTTATCCTGGGTCGTGCTGGGCGGCATTCTGATCGATATTCTTTCCCCTTCCGGAGGGATCGTTAATGAATTCCTCGGATTATTTGGGATTTCGAAGATCTTTTTCCTCGGCGACAACGACTGGTTTCCCTTCACGCTGATCGCTTCGGACATTTGGAAAAACTTCGGCTACGGGACAATCGTATATTTGGCGGCAATTACGGGCATTGATCCGGGACTGTACGAAGCGGCGACCATGGACGGCGCCAATCGCTGGCACAAAATGTGGCATATCACGATTCCGGGAATGCGCATGGTGATCGTGCTGCTGTCGGTATTAAGCCTGGGGCAGCTGCTGAACGCCGGGTTTGATCAAGTGTTTAATTTATACAGTCCGCAAGTTTACGAGAGCGGCGATATTTTGGATACGTTCGTGTACCGGATCGGCTTGCTTGACGCGCAGTACGGGGTAGCGACGGCGGTCGGTTTATTCAAATCGGTCGTATCGTTCACGCTGATTTCCGGCTCCTATTTCTTTGCCTACCGGGTTGCGAAATATCGGATTTTTTAGAGGAGGGAGAACTTTGGAGCAAAGGTTGGCGCCAAAACCGGCAGGGTATGCCCGCATCCGGCAGGGAAAACGGTTTGAATGGTTTCCCCTGGTCAATGCCGTTATTCTTATCTTGATTTCACTCATTTGCGTCTTGCCCTTGATTCATATCATAGCGGTTTCTTTCAGTTCGAGCGCGGCGGCCTCGGCGGGGTACGTGAGGTTGTGGCCCGTCGATTTCACATTCGCCTCTTACATGTATACGGCGAGCCGCAACGAATTCTGGCAAGCGATGCTCGTGTCGCTGACGCGGATTGGCTTGGGAACTCCGCTTAACCTGCTGTTGACCATCTTGGTCGCTTATCCGCTGGCCAAAGAGGCGCATGCTTTTCGGTTTCGCAGCCTGTATGCGTGGCTCTTTTTTATTACGATGCTGTTCAACGGGGGACTGATTCCCTGGTATTCGACGATTAAAGAATACGGGCTGCTCGATTCGATCTGGGCGCTTATTCTGCCAGGCGCGGTTCCCGTATTCAGCGTCGTGCTGCTGCTTAACTTTTTCCGGGAGATTCCGAAGGAGCTGGAAGAAGCGGCGCTCATTGACGGAGCGAGCCACTGGAGGACGATGTGGGCGATCTTCGTGCCGATCTCCAAGCCCGCGCTTGCCACACTGGCCTTGTTTTCCATGGTCGAGCATTGGAACAGCTGGTTCGATGGTCTGCTGCTGATGGGCAACCCGTCCAATTATCCGCTGCAAAGCTATATTCAAACCATCGTGATCCAGCAAAACCTGTCGAATATGTCGAGAGACGATATGCTCAACCTGGCGCTTATTTCCGATCGGACGTTGAAATCGTCGCAGATTTTCCTCGGTTCACTCCCGATTATTATGGCGTATCCATTCTTGCAGAAATATTTCGTAAAAGGTATCGTTTTGGGCAGCGTCAAAGGATGAATGTGCGATTAATTGCATAGGGCTGCTTCGAATGTCTGGTTGTCTCTTCGGTTTCGGGCTATAATTGAGAAAAAATGGCTGGAGGCATCGGCTTTGTTTTTAAGGCAGGACTTTTCGCTGCGAAATACGATATTTCTACGGTTGATCATCACTTTTCTGCTGATCATGCTGCCTATTTTGTTATCCGCGGTTTATCTGTACCATTGGGTCGTGCAAACCGCAAGCGCGGACATAACCAAGACGGCTGCCGCGCAAACCGCATTCTATTTGACCGACCTGGAAAATGAGATCGAGCGTATCAAGCTATTGCAGTTCAGTCTGCTGGAGGACGATAACCTGAACGAACTCGCCCTCGCCTGGGAAACGATGGCGACGATCGACCGTACGGAGAATATGAATTCGCTGATGAAACGGCTGTACACCGTCCAAAACAGCAGCATGTATATCAAGGATGTGAGCGTTCATATCGCGACGATCGATCGAACGATGTCTGCCCTGGGCGGAGTGCGCGGGTTCGAAGCTGAGCGCTACCGCGAAATCCGCTCTGTATTTGGCAGCGCTTCCCAGGTCATCGAATGGAATGGCGGACTGTTCCTCGGCGCGATGAAACAGCGGGGAACCAAGGGGGCGGAGCCGTTGTTTACGGTCGAGATCGAGCTGGATACGCTAAAGCTTCAGGAGGCGCTGGCCCAATTCAACACCTATCCCGGCAGCGGCACGCTGCTGCTGTCGGACAGCGCCAAGGTGGCTTTGGCGAGCGGAACGGGGGAATTGTCGAAAGCCGGCGCCACCTTTTATGTCCGGGAAATCCGGCCGGACGCAGCAGGCAAAACGGCCAAGCTGCTTATTGCGGGGAACCGGTATTACGCCGTCCAGGCGCACTCTGCGGACCTGGGATTATCGATCTACCGTTTTATTCCCGAACAGGTCGTGCGGAAGCCATTGAGCAAATTTTACAAATGGGCATGGGTATTTGCCGCCTGTGCATTGGGGATTTTTGCCGCTTTTGCGTTGTCTACCTATAAGTTCATTCACAAGCCTATGCTGACGCTCGTTAAAAGCTTCAGGAGGATGGAGCAAGGGGATCTGAGCATTTATATCGCCCATGAATCCAAAGACGAGTTTCGGTACTTGTACGGCCGGTTTAACCAGATGGTGGAAAATTTGCGTTCCTTGATCGATCAAGTCTATAAGCAAAAAATCATGGCTCAGCGAGCGGAGCTGAAGCAGCTGCAATCGCAAATCAACCCGCACTTTTTATATAACAGTTTTTTTATCCTGAATACGATGGCCAAGACGGGGGACACGGAACGGATCGAACAGTTTACGACGCTGCTCGGGGAGTATTTCGAGTTTGTGACGAGGAATGCTTCCGATTTGGTCGCTTTGGAACAGGAGATTCATCATGCGAGAATGTATGCGGAAATTCAGGAATTAAGGTTTTCCAGAAGGATTCAGGTCCGTTTCGATACGCTGCCCGATGAGCTACGGTCGATTCCCGTGCCCCGGTTGATCGTTCAACCCATCATTGAAAACGCATTCAAGCACAGCCTTGAAAAAAAGGTCAAGGACGGCCTGATCGCCGTCAGTTTCGAGAAGGCGAGCAGCCAGGTCCGAATTATCGTGGAGGATAACGGAGACCGCTTGACGGATGAAGCGTTGGAGCGGATACGGAAAGCATTGCATGATGTGCAGGACCAGGCCGAGATCACGGGGATGGTCAACATTCATCGCCGAATTCGTATCACATTCGGGGAGGATAGCGGATTGCAAACGGAACGGAGCGAGCTTGGAGGGCTTAGGGTAACGATCCTTCTTGCCGATGGAGGTGACCGGTCAGGTGTACAGAATGCTGATCGTTGACGACGAAGAGATCATTACGGATGGCTTGGCGGATATTTTCGGAAAGCTGAACCTCGACCTCGATCTGTACAAGGCGTATTCCGGCCAAGAAGCGCTGGACTTGTTAAACCGGACCAGAGTCGATATCGTCTTGTCCGATATCTGCATGCCCGGTATGGACGGCCTGGAACTGATGGAAGCCATACGTCTCAACTGGCCGCAGTGCAAAATTGTTTTTCTGACGGGGCATAGCGACTTCAACTATGTCTATCAGGCGATTCAAGCGCCGGACGTGCAATATGTGCTGAAGAACGAAGGTTATCCGAAATTGATCGCAGCCGTTGAGCGAGCGCTTCAGGAATTGGCGGATACCTTGCGTGCGAACGATCTGATCCGGCGGTCGAAAGAGCAGCTGTATACGCTTGAGACGCTTGCGCATGGGGACTATTTTCGAAATCTGCTATTCCACGACGTCCTCTTCGAACAGGTACTGGCGGAAGATTTCCAGCGGCTGCAGATACCGCTGGACGCGTCTCTGCCAATCCTGATCGCGCTCGGCAATTTAACGCATGCCGGAACGGCGGGGGCGTCCCCGTCGTATGCCGATCGGCAGGAGACGGCACTTGCGGTTAAGTTTCTGGCGGAGGCGTTTTTGGCGGAGCGGACGAACAGCATCGGCGTCATTGATCGATACGGGGATCTGATTTGGCTTTTTCAGCCCAAGCGGCTTATCGATGGGGAAAGAACGGACGCTTTCGAACAGACGGTTATGTATTTGGAAGGGACATTTGAGCTGATTCAGCAAGCCTGCCTGGAGTCGCTCGAAACGACGGTTGCCGTTACGCTAAGCGGCGAAGCGTTCGCCTGGGAAGGACTTCCCGCCGTTTACGACAAAATGAGGCGGCACCAGCATGATCGGACCGGGGACGGAACGCGAATGGTCCAAAAGGTGTTTCCCAATAAAGACGCCCCGGCGTCTGCCTCGATCCGCAGCCGGTCATTGCGCGATAAATCCGAAGCGTTAGCCGCGCATTTGGAAGCCGGAAGAAGAGAGGAATTCATGAGGCTGTTCGACGAATTGGCCGAGCCGGCAGCTTACGATCACGGGAGGGGAGACCCCAATCTGACGGAGCTTTGTTACACCATTGCACTTGTGCTGCTGTCTTACATCAATCGCTGGGAAGTTCGCGAGATCGGTTCGTTTGGCCTGATGCGGCTGGAGGACTATCATTCCTGGAGAGAAGCCTTGGAGTTTTTGAAAGGCGCGGCCGAGGTTCTGTTTTCGCTCCGGCAAAGCGGAGAGCAGAAGAGGGCGGCCGGCGCAATCGATAAAATGTGCTTGTACATTGAACATAACATCAGCGAAGATTTGTCCCTTGTGAGACTGGCGGATGAATTCCACTTCAATCCCTCCTATTTGTCCAGGCTGTTCAAGCAGGAACGGGGTGTCAATCTATCGGAATATATCGATGAGCTCCGAATCCGCAAAGCGAAGGAGCTGCTGAGGAAGGACGAGTTGAAGGTGGCCGAGGTCGGTTGGTTGATCGGATACGAAATGCCGCAATCCTTTACCCGGTTTTTTAAGAAATGGACCGGCTTAACGCCGCAGGAATATCGCACCGGCACGCAAAGCGGCGACGGGTCCTTTTTGTGATTTTGACGCTTTCTAAAGTTGCCTTTTAAAGTCCGGAAGCATAGCAGGCCTTGTATTCCGCAGGCGTCATATTCATATAAAACCTGAACCATTTGGAAAAGTAACTGACATGCTGGTAGCCGGACTCCAGCGCGGCCTCCAGAACATTGTACGATCCGCTGCGCAGCAAGCCCGCGGCTTTATTGATCCGGATAAAATTCACATATTCCATCGGCCGCATCCCGGTCTGCGTTTTGAAAAATTTGCAAAAATGGGAGCGGCTAAGGGACGCTACGGCAGCCAGTTGATCCAACTCAAGCTTTTCATGGGAGTGCTCCTCCATATAAGCCAGCACTTTTTTGATTTGCCGGTTATATTCATGTGCGCGGCGTTTTCCTTGATCGTCGTTTTTTTCCATCAACCCGTGCCGGCAAACATCCGCAATCAGCAGCAGCAGGAGGCCTTTCAAGCTCAATTCGTAAGCGGGCGACCGCTGCTCGAAGCGGATCATAAGCTGCCGTATATAGTCCAGCAATTCGGTAGGCGTCCCTGCGGGAGCGGACAACAAGGCGGGCAGCCTGGCTGTCCCCTGCAGGATCGGCCCGAGGAACAGCTCCTGGATTCGATCGGCCTGGAGCGAAGACAGCCAGGATAATTTGAACACGATGGAGTAATAGCATATCCCTGCATCATGATCGTTAATTCCCGAATGGAGTTCGCCCGGGTGAACGACGAGCGCTTCTCCCTCCCGAATGGCGAACTCCCGGCTTTCAATGCGGAACGTGGCCTTTCCTTGGGCCAGATAGATGATTTCCATCTCATTATGCCAATGGATGGGAAGGATGGAAAGAACCCCGGCTTGATGCTCCACCTTGTAAATATGCAGCGGAAAGTCGGGAACGCCGTGCGGCTTGTTTTCCCGGTAACGATGCTCGAACATGCGCCCTCCTGGAAATCGTAATATAGTGACGATAATACGCAATTATCTGCTAGATATGATGAGATTAGCAACAATATCATTATATTATCAAATCCACGGGGAAGGGTAGCGATAGTTTTGAGGTTGACTCATTTTCATACCGGAGCGAACGGCGTTACGTTAAACACCTCTGACGGAATCATGCAGATTGCTTTTTGCACACCCGGGATTGCCAGAATCCGTTATACTTTGGATTCGGAGTTCAGTGGGAAACAGAGCCTTATGGTTGTGAATCGGCCGGAAAGACAGGATGTGCAATTGAAGATTGCAGATCATTCGGGCCATCTGGAAATCTCGACCGAGCTGCTTAAGGTAAGGGTGGACAAATCAACTTGCGCATTCAGCTATTGGGATTCTAGCGGCAGTCTGCTCGCGGCAGAACCGTCCAGAGGCGGAAAAACGCTCGAACGCACCGACGTTTACCGCACGATCTTCGGTGCTTCGGAGGGCGGGGTTGATACGGATCATGGGGCGGACGGGTTCCGCGCTAGGGCGGAAGGGATGAACCGCATTTTCGACAGGCAGGCCTATCATACGAAGCTGGAGTTCGAATGGCAGGCTGACGAGGCGCTGTATGGGCTTGGCTCGCATGAAGAGGGGATGATGAATCTTCGGGGTAAACATCAATATTTGTATCAGCAAAATATGAAGGCAGTTATCCCGGCCCTTTTATCTACAAGAGGTTATGGAATTTTGGTGGACTCCTATTCGTACATGAGTTTTCATGACGACTCATTCGGTTCTTACATTTGGACTGACGTCGACGATGAAATGGAATTTTATTTTATTTACGGTCCGGAATTCGATAAGATCATCGCCGGGATTCGCTATTTGACGGGCGAAGCGCCGATGCTGCCGAAATGGGCTTACGGCTATGTGCAATCGAAGGAACGCTACGTTTCCCAGGAGGAATTGATCGATACCGTACAGGAATATCGCGGCCGCGGGTTGCCCCTCGATTGCATTGTATTGGATTGGCAATCGTGGACGGGGGAGTTATGGGGGCAAAAGACGCTTGATGCGCAGCGTTTCCCGGACCCTTCGGAAATGATGCGCAAGTTGCATGCGCTGAACGCCAAGCTGATGGTATCAATCTGGCCGATCATGAAAGAGGGCGGCGAGAATCATTGGGAAATGAGCGAACATGGGTTTCTGCTCGGCAACCAGGCAACCTATGACGCTTTTGCGGATGAAGCCCGCCGATTGTATTGGAAGCAAGCTCATGCCGGACTGTTCTCGCATGGGATAGACGCATGGTGGTGCGACTGTTCCGAGCCGTTCGAAGCGGACTGGAAAGGGGCGGTCAAGCCGGAGCCCGAACAGCGAATGCTGATGAATACGGCAGAAGCCAAGCTTTATCTCGATCCGGAGTATATCAATGCCTATTCGCTGCTGCATTCCAAAGGCATCTATGAAGGACAACGTTCCGTAACCGACGGCAAGCGGGTCGTGAATTTGACGCGTTCCGCTTATGCCGGGCAGCATCGTTACGGCACGGTTACTTGGTCGGGCGATATATCTGCCAACTGGGAGACGCTTAGAAAGCAGATTGCGGACGGTCTTAACTTTTGCGCGGCGGGGTCTCCATATTGGACGCTGGATATCGGCGCGTTTTTCGTTCATAACCATAAAGATCTATGGTTCTGGAACGGAGATTATAACGATGGAGTTGCAGATCTGGGGTATCGCGAGCTGTATGTCCGCTGGTTCCAATTGGGGGCTTGTCTGCCGATGTTCCGTTCCCACGGGACGGACACGCCAAGGGAAATATGGCAATTCGGCGAACCGGGCGAACCATTTTACGATACGTTGGTGAAATATCTGAAGCTTCGGTACAGGCTGCTGCCCTACATTTATTCACTTGCGGGGGCGGTTGCGCATCATAGCTATACGATGTTTCGGGCGCTGGCTTTCGATTATCGGGAAGATGCGCGCGTGCACGATATTGATGACCAGTTTATGTTCGGGCCCGCATTCCTTGTTGCACCCGTGACAACGGCGATGTATTACGGCCCAGGTTCCCGCGAACTTCAGGGCGTCAGCAAGTCGCGCAGCGTCTACCTGCCGGCCGGCGAATGGTACGATTATTGGACTGACGAACGAATCGAGGGCGGCCAAACGATTGAAGCGAAAGCCGATTTGGAGACGCTTCCGCTTTTTGTCCGTGCCGGCTCCATCATTCCTGTCGGACCGGACGTGCAATATGCGGATGAACAGCCTGAAGCGGTTATTCGCCTGAAAGTATACCCCGCTAAAGATGCCGAATTTACGCTTTATGAAGATGAGGGGGATACTTATAACTACGAGGCGGGTGCTTATTCCACGATTGAGATGCGTTGGTGCGAATCAGACCGCACGCTGACGATTGGGGGGCGGATCGGCAGTTACGACGGTATACCTGAGGACAGACAATTCGCAGTTGAAATCGCCGGGAATTCCGGTCAAAGCATCGTTTCTTATCAGGGTGCCCCTGTGGTCGTGAGGGAAGATGAGATTGAAGTATGAGAAGAAAGTCTTGCAGTTAACAAGGAGGTTGTAATTATAGTGAAAAAGCAAGGATTGAATCCCTATCTCCCATCATGGGAATACGTACCTGACGGAGAGCCGTATGTTTTTAACGGCAGAGTTTATGTGTATGGTTCTCACGACCGTTTCAACGGACACGCTTTTTGTTTAGAGGACTATGTGTGCTGGTCGGCGCCCGTGGATGATCTGGGCGACTGGCGGTATGAAGGCGTGATTTACAAGAAAACGGATGACCCGCTGAATCCGGACGGCAGAATGTGCCTTTATGCGCCTGACGTTACCGTCGGCCCGGATGGACGGTATTATCTCTACTATGTTCTGGATAAGGTTTCCATCGTTTCGGTAGCCGTCTGCGATACGCCGGCCGGCAAGTATGAATTTTACGGTTACGTCAGGTATGCCGACGGCACACGCTTGGGAGAAAGAGAAGGCGATGAGCCCCAGTTTGATCCGGGCGTGTTGACGGAAGGAGAGCAGACCTACCTGTATACCGGTTTCTGTGCGATTGGAGACAAATCCAGACACGGCGCAATGGCCACGGTGCTTGGTCCTGATATGCTCACGATTGTGGAAGAACCGGTATTTGTCGCGCCGAGCGAACCTTACGGCAAGGGCAGCGGGTTTGAAGGACATGAGTTTTTTGAGGCCCCTTCCATAAGGAAAAAAGGCGATACCTATTATTTTGTCTATTCCTCGATCGCCATGCATGAATTGTGTTATGCCACCAGCCAATTTCCGACGAAAGGATTTGTTTACCAGGGGGTTGTCGTAAGCAACAACGATCTACATATTGATTCCTACAAGCCGGCGGACAAACCGATGTATTACGGCGGCAATAACCATGGCAGCATCGTCCGCAACGACGGGAAATGGTTTGTTTTTTACCATAGACATACCAACGGTACAGCTTTCTGCCGGCAAGGCTGTATCGAGCCGATCGCATTCCGGGAAGACGGAACGATCCTTCAGGCGGAGATGACCTCCTCCGGTCCGAATGGCGGACCGCTTGCGGGCCGCGGGGAATATCCCGCTTACCTGGCATGCAATCTGTTTTGTAAAGACGAGGAGCTGTATACAGGCGGTTTCGGCCAATCCGGGGCATGGCTGGATAGCCGTTTTCCGAAAATCACCCAGGATGGAAAAGACGGGGATGAAGAAATCGGGTACATCGCCAATATGACGGATTCCGCTACGGCCGGGTTCAAGTATTTTGACTGCCATGGAATCAGGAAGATTAAAATCAAGGTGCGCGGATATTGCCACGGCGTCTTTGAGGTGAAAACAGCTTGGGACGGCCCGGCTCTCGGAAATATACCGGTCCATTTTTCGAATATCTGGACGGAATATTCTGCCGATCTCGTCATACCGGACGGCATACAGGCGTTATATTTTACGTATAGAGGCTCGGGAGGCGCAAGCCTGTCCTCGTTTACATTACTTGGAGATGAATAGAATAGGACTACCATCTAAAAAATCGGCCTTGTTCGCATCGTCTGCGAAGAGGCCGATTTTTAATGCGTTTTTAGATTTACTTATTTCAATTTTCCTGCACGGATGTCGTCTGTCATCCCTTTATAAGGCGCTTTGGAGATTAGTTCCTGATTGTTAACGCCGGCATTCTCCAAAAATGTGATGTCAGCAAATTCAGGAACAACATATTTGGGATAAGTTTCATATTTTTCGCGCGATTCTTTCATTAATTCAAGATGGTCATTTTGATAACAAACCGTAATTTCCGGATGTTCATGAACCCACTTTGGGAAAAAAATAACACCGTGCATTCGTTTTTCATTTGGCATAAAATTCAAGGAAACGTCCGTTCCTGTTGGTTCGGTCCATGATACTTTATAAACGCCTTCCGTTAGTTTTACAATATCAACTTCCTGGTCCCGCACCCAGCGGCCCGCAACTATGCCGCTATGGATCCGATAATCAATGGTATGGTCATTCTTAATGTAGATTTCGTATTCCCAACCATTTTCATAAGTATAAATCATATGGCTTCCTACAAAGTCTTTTAAAGCTTCTTTCGGTTGCATATGAAATCTCTCCTTATTTAAATAATTGCCTGCTTGAACGATGTTATTTCATATCCCGCCAGTTCCGGATATTGTTCTCCCAAATATATTTATATTTTCCGATAATATCTCTTGCCGTTTTTGGCTTTTGTCCAGTTAAAGTTTCAATGGCATCGGAATGAACGTTTAAAAGCCCTTCTTTAATGCTGGCATCGGTTGTCACGAGATCATCGCCGCAGAATGGAACGGGCGAGCGGGAGAAATCCCCGGTAATTTCTCTAGGAATGTGCAGTTTCTCCAGGTGTTCATAATATTGCTCCGCATTCACAGGAATATACTCCAGGTCTCTACCGGAAACTTCTTTAATGAGGTTGCACAGATCCCTTACGGAAACAGACTCTGATCCTACGATATTATAAGCCTCGTTGTCTTTGGCTTTTCCGAGCAGGGCTGCGGCTGCAGCCCTTGCGCAATCATCTTTGTGAACTAAAGTAGCCCGTTCTTCGCCGGCAGTGCTCAACCATTTATTGTCGGACATTAGTGCCAACATCGTATACATAGTCAGATAGTTTTCTAAATATAAGTTATTTCTCATTGCATTGTAGGTAATGCCTGTTGACTTTAAGTAGTTTTCAGTCGCCGTATGGTCCGGAGTTACAAAAACGTGAGCGTAATTAGGATCTGTCGCACCGATAAATGAGCTATACGTGATGTGGGAGATTCCTGCTTTGATCGCCGTATCAATCGCATTTTTGTGTTGCTGGACTCTTCTGCCTACTTCAAGGCCAGAGACAATATAGATGCGGTCACCATCTTTGAAAGCCCGTTCCATGGATGGAATGTCATCATAATTGATTTCAAAGATTTTGACTCCCGCATTTTCCCATCGTTGAACCGTATCTTTGGGAATTCTGTCTTTCTTCATGCATGTGAAGGTTAGATTGCGGCCATCTACTTCTGCGAGCACGGTTTCCGCTACACGGCTTGCTAGTTGACCATCTACGCCTGTTACAATATAACGCATGTGTATTCCTTCTTTCCTAGTGATAACTTTCACAAGCAAAGAATAGCATAGGTTGACACTACAGTGAAATTACCCTATGTTATGATTTATAAAAAGGATTTATTATTAAAAGGGTGTTTCAAATGAATATTCAGCAACTAAAGTGCTTTGTTTCTCTTGCCGAGACACTGAATTTTTCAACAACGGCTGAGAAATTAAATTTGACACAACCTGCTGTAAGCCACAATATAAAAAGTTTAGAAAATGAGCTGGGAATCATTTTATTTGTTCGCAACAAAAGGACCGTTAATTTGACTTTAGCCGGCAATAGCTTTTACGAAGATATGGAAGGACTTCTATTTAGATTAGACCAATCCATTAAGAAAGCAAAACTGCTCTCGGAAAAATATGAAAGCACTTTGGTTATCGGATACACGGAGACTGTTTTTGAGAAGCAAGTTTTGCCGGACATTATTAGGCGGTTTAAGGAAAGATACCCGCAGATTCAGATTCAGTTGAAGAAGTCTAATTTGACTAGAGAGAAAGAAGACTTATTAAACCAAAAGTTTGATATCATATTTACTTCGGAAGATAATTTGGGAAAGGACATTGATTTTTGTTTTTATCCAGTACTTAAAGGGTCCTATGTTTGTGTACTGCCCAAAAATCATCCTTTTGCGAATGAAAGTGTGCTGGACATCGAACAATTAAATCATCAAGCGATCATTTTATTTGACGAACACCAATCCCCTCCAACACTAAAAAGGATGAACAGGAAAATTATTGAGAATTGTCCCGATTCCATTTATACCTATGGAGATACCATAAATACAGTACATACCATGATAAAAAGTGATCTTGGCGTTTCGGTTCTGCCGGACTTTGTGATTGGAGAGGACAATGAGATCGCCTTTGTTCCCTTAAGCTATACTGAAGAAGTGGTTTACGGTATTGCGTGCCTTAGAAGCGAACAGCGCTTAGAAGTAAAACGCTGGATTTCAACTATAAAAGAGTTATTCACTTAAACCGAAACCTGAACCGGGCAATGAGAAATCTTTGCTTTGGCTTCAGGTTTTTTATATCTTTTTGATCCGGCAACGGGGCTGGCTCTTAAAAAATGACAACGCTTTCTTAGAAATGTTGGCTTACGGTGATAAAGTCCAGGAGGATACACTAGATGTAAAGCCCATGGTTCCGAAGTAAGTTTTGCACGAAGCTTACTCAGGAAGCAATGCGCACAAAACTTTGAGGAGGAGCGCATTATGGAACTGGATACACAGCTTATGAGCCCCGCGGCTGGGGTTGGCCGGCGAACCCAATTGTGGAAGCGGTTCAAAAAGCAAAAGGTACTGCATGTATTTGTCGGACTCGGCATGATCTTTCTGCTGATTTTTTCGTACACGCCGATGTTCGGTATTTTGATGGCTTTTAAAGACTACAGCATTTCAAACGGCATTAAGGGGATCTTTACCAGCGAGTGGGTGGGTCTGAGGTATTTCGATGAATTCATCCACGATTATCAGTTTGCCACGATTGTCCGCAACACGCTGGTCTTGAGCTTTCTGAAGGTCATCTTCGCTTTTCCCGCGCCGATCTTGCTCGCGATCATGCTGAACGAAGTGAAGAACATGGCGTTCAAGCGGTTCGTTCAGACAATCAGCTATTTGCCGCATTTTATTTCCTGGGTTGTTGTTGTCGGCGTCTCCTACGCTTTTCTGTCCGCGGACGTCGGCATGGTCAACAGAGCCCTGATCGAAGCCGGATTCATCGACAAACCGCTCAATATTTTGACGAGTCCCAATTACTTCTGGGGGCTTGCCGTCGGAAGCGCGATTTGGAAGGAAATGGGCTGGTGGACGATCATCTTCCTGGCGGCCATTACGGCCTATAAGCCGGCGCTCGGCCTGATTCAGACCCAGCCGGATTCTAAAGAAAAGACGATCAAAACCAAGATCGACGAGATGATCAAAAATGAGAAGGTTAAAATTTACCTGGCAAGTTCCGAAGAGGAAGCCGTTGCGAAATACGAGAATATGGTGAAGACGGCCGAGAATATGGGCTTGCAAGAGCTTGTCGATTGGGCAAACGAGACTTATCGGAAGAAGAAGGATTTGTTCGAGTAAGCGAAGGTCGCCGCAATCGGTAGGGAGGTCAAATCTCTACCGGGTTTTGCTTGCTCATGGTACGGTTAGAAGAAATAAATCGGCAGCGGGGGGAATCGTTACCGTGAGCATCGTACGCAAAATCATTTTAGGATATGTCATCCTGATTTTTATTCCGGTCGTCACGTTCGGATATTACTATTATGTACAAATCTACGGCAACCTGACCCAACAATTCGTGGAGAGCCGGCAAAAAATATTGGAACAGGCCAAGGCAAACATGAAGGCGGATCTGTCCCGAGTCGACTCCATCCATCGCTTGCTGCAATATAACCCGTATGTGACCACTAGCGTTGCAAAGACCCTAACATAAGATTAACATTTAATATGTGTAATAATTTTCCAGTGTTATTTTGAGGGAAGAGGCCAAAAAGTTGAGAGCACCAGAAAATGACGCGTTCATCCATTTTTTTGGATATTTTGTTTTCAAGTCA
>SNQW01000146.1_pt1 | contig 57265 bp, 53 predicted proteins | sample 2580511 | NCBI WGS metagenome assembly SNQW01 (sample SAMN10953775, study PRJNA522744) | food fermentation metagenome | isolation source: 8-hour incubation of native-enriched microbial consortia from nixtamalized... | place: Mexico | collected 2017-09-24 | reverse complement strand
GCGTCGAAGCCGCCGGTAATTTTATGATACCCGGCTTCAATCCATTGGTACCCGAGGTAAACCCGGATGACGGTCAGCAGCCACATGGCGATTTTATTGGTTCTCAGGAAGTTGTTAAACATATTTACCACTCCTTAAGTTGGTTTGTTCGGTTGTTTTTGTTTTTTAAGGATGATCATCTTTGATGTCTTTATTATAAGTGATATTTTTCACAATATATGTGATTTAAATCACATATATTAAAAATTTAATAAATTAATTTTAATATACACGAGCAAACTTCATTCACGTTCCGTCAATAAAAAAACTAATGGTTATCAGCGCCGGCTACAGCTTGAATTTGTCCCTTAAACTGCCCCCTAGAGCAGAACGCAGCCCGTACTGGCAGAGTTAAAGACAAAAGAAAAAACCCCTGCGCCGCAAGGGTTTTTACAGAAATTTCACAGTAAGCGGGTGATGGGAATCGAACCCACGCTACCAGCTTGGAAGGCTGGAGTTCTACCATTGAACTACACCCGCACATTACCCGCAAAGGTATAATATGGTCGGGACGACACGATTCGAACATGCGACCCCCTGGTCCCAAACCAGGTGCTCTACCAAGCTGAGCTACGTCCCGGAAGCTTCGCGATCAGTCCGAAACGCGAAGACAAAATATAATATACCATTTTTGCGGGCCCGGTGCAAGAGGATATTATTTCCTTTAGGAAATAGCCGGGAGAAGGAAAATCCCCTAGCCGGCAAGCCGGCTAAGGAATTCATGCTCCAGCACGCCGGCGGATACCGGTCTGCTGAACAAATACCCCTGGCCTTCATGGCATTTTTGCAGCCTCAGAAACTGCAGCTGCTCCTCGTTCTCAACGCCTTCGGCCGTCACCTTGAGCTTCAGATGGTGCGCCATCGTCGTGATCGTCGAGACGATCGCCGCGTCGTTGCCGTCGTACATGACCTCTTTGACGAAAGCGCGGTCGATCTTCAGCCGGTCGATCGGCAAGCTTTTCAAATAGTACAGCGAACTGTAGCCAGTGCCGAAATCGTCGATGCTGATCTGGATGCCAAGGCTCTTCAAACGATGGAGCTGGTCCAAAGCCGTATCGATATCGTAGGTCATGCTTTCGGTCACTTCCAGCTCCAGGTAACGGGGGTCCAGATCGACCTCGCACAAAATCGCGCCGATCCGCTCCGCCAGATTGTATTGGCGGAATTGACGCATCGACAAATTGACCGATACGTTTACCGGTTCATATCCCGCAAGCTGCCACTGCTTATTGTACTGGCAGGCCGTTTTGAGCACCCATTCCCCCAACGGAACGATCAGGCCGCTCTCCTCGGCCAGCGGGATGAACTCGCCGGGCGGCAGCAGCCCGCGTTTCGGGTGGTTCCAGCGGACGAGCGCCTCCATCCCCACCATTTTTCCGGTGTCCAGACTCATTTGCGGCTGAAACTCCAGAAAAAACTCCTCGCGGTCCAGCGCTTTTCGCATATCGTTCTCCAGCTCCACCCGGGACTGGGTATGCATCTTCATCGCCGGAGTATAACGCATGAAATGAACCCCGTGCTCCTTGGCGTGATGAACCGCCATATCCGCGTATTGAATCATTTGATCGACCGACTCGCCGTCAACCGGGAACACAGACAGGCCCATGCTGAGCGAGATATGGTATTCCGTATCGTCGATCAGCACCGCGGGGTTGACCGCACCGAGCAGCTGCTCGGCCCGCTCTTCGGCAATCTCGGCGCTGTCCGTCCTAGGCAAAATCAAGGCGAACTCGTCCTCCCCCATGCGGTACACCTGCTCATCGGCGTAACACAGCTCCCGCAGCCTGCCGCCAAATTCAGTGAGCAGCTTGTCCCCCGCGCTGTACCCGAGCGAATCGTTAATCGCTTTGAAACGGTCGATATTGATGACGGCAACCCCGGTGTACGCCCCCGAAACGCTCAACCATTGGCCGAGCTGCTCCTTCATCAGCCTAAGATTCGGCAGGCCCGTCAAATCGTCATGATAAGCCATATGCTTCATCCGCGCTTCGGCCTGGCGTCGGCCGCGGATCGGCTCTTCGATCGTCAGCCGGTAAACGCCTTTCAGCACAAAATAATAGGATAAGCACATATACCACTGGCCCGCCGCTTGTACGGCGCCTTGGGAATCTTTGAAAGGAAACGTCAGCATCACATGGCCCATAACCATAAACAGCAAGGCCCGCGTTACCGTCATGATGGCCGGTGGCTGTTCCGCCCGGTGGCTGTGCATAATCGCGGCGATCGCTACAATATACAGCATGGAAACGCCGAATACGAGCGTAAACCTGCCCGCCGGCGAGTTCAGAAAGCCCGCCGCCAAACCGGAAGCGAGCTTGGCTTCGTGCCGGTTCATCCATGCCAGGCCGGCGGCGGCGATCAGCGCCGTCACGGAAAACAGCGTAATTTTATGAACGTCGGACACCTGCTTCTCGGAGGAAGCGAAAACAGCCAGCATGCCAAGCGCTCCCACCGTATGGGACAACGTCAAAAACCAATCCGCCAGCCCCGGTCCGGGCTCGAAGCCCAAAAGCGGAATGCCTCCGTAAGCGGCGGAATATAGCATGTCAAGGATACCTACCACCGAAAACAATGCGGCGGAATACAGCCGCTGCCTGGACAACTTGTCGGTAAACATAATCCATCCCTGCGCAAAGATGGAATAAGACACGGCCAGGCACATCAAGCCCGCAAGCAAATGCAGCGCTTGCATCGTTTTTCCGGTTCCGCCCGGCAAGACGGCTGTTGCCGACAACCACACGACGCCGATCATCGCGGCCAGCCCGACTACCCCTGGGACGATTGTCGATTTTGCTTCTGCCCTGATTCTCAATGCCCTCAACCTCCGGAGGTAAGTATCTGTCTATGGTCCTAAAAATTAATAATTCAACATTTTCCGTGTTTTTCCTTCCTTTTGTTCCAAAAATGTCGGAGCAAAAGAAAAGCCCGGCCTAAGCGGCCGAACTTTTCGCAGCATTACTTTTTCTTCTTGTCAAAGCTGATTTCCGGCGTCGTTAATTTATCGTAGAAATCCACAACGCCGTCCTTGTCGTCCGAAGCGCGCAGCGCCATCGCCGAGCGGGGGTGCTCGTCCAGCGTCCCGGTGATCATGTAAGGGATCAAATAACCCCATTCCTCTTTTTCGCGCAAAGGGATAAGCAGTTCTTCAAGCACCTCGAGCACCGGACGCAGACGGTAGTTCGTATTTTTCAGATGCGTGACGAGCAGTTCGGTCGGGCAGTTGCCTGCGGCGCGCCCCATTCCGTACACCGACGCGTCGAGCAATTCGACGCCGTTTTCGGCGGCTACGAGCGTATTGGAAAACGCCAGCTGCATATTGTTGTGGGTATGCACCCCAAGCCGTTTGTTCGGCAGATGCGTTTTGAACTTGTTGACCAGATACTCCATATCCTTATAATCCAGGCTGCCGTAGGAATCGACGATATAAACGACGTCCACGACGCTCTCCCGGATCATTTCGAAAGCTTCCAGCAGCTCATTTTCCATAACGTTGGATAATGCCATAATGTTCAAGGTCGTTTCGTAGCCGCGGTCATGGAACAGCTGCACCAATTGAAGCGCCTTGTCCACATCTTTGATGTAGCAGGCGACGCGAATCAGATCGAGCAGGCTTTCGCTGCGCGGCAGGATGTCGTTTTCATCGACGCGTCCGATGTCGACCAGAGCCGACAGCTTCGTACGGCCTTTTTCGGGAATGACTTTCCGGAGAAAATCATCGTCAAGAAAACGCCACGGTCCCGCCTGATCGGCGCCTTTAAGCAGCTTGGGCGAATTTTTATAGCCGATCTCCATATAATCGATCCCCGCCTCGTTCAGGCCGGCGTACAATTTTTGGACAAATTCAACGCTGAAGTCCCAGTTGTTGACCAAACCTCCGTCACGTATTGTACAATCCACGATTTTGCACGGGTTACCCTTCATACCAGCATGTTCCTCTCCATCGATAGTATTAATACCCATCTTACTTGAAGCGAAATCAAAAAGTAAAGAAGCAATTAATAATTGATATGAGGTTAGTCACAGTATGGTACGAACTAGCATGATATATTACTTTTGAATCTAATTGAGATTGATTCTCAATGAAAACATCCATTTCATCTATCGCAGGCATCCAATAGACATACATTATTATCTTCCTAATTGACGAGGAGTGATTCGTAATGGAAACTTGCCGCTTTTGTTTGCTCAGATTAAAGCCGGGCGCGTCGGCCCGGGTTGCCGATTTCGGCAAAATGGACCCGATCTTGAAGCGCAGGCTGGCCGATCTCGGGATCCGGGAGGGATCGCGTATAACGGTTAAACGGTACTGCCTGCTGGGCGGTCCGGTGACTTTGGAATGCGGCGGGCAATTGCTCGGCATCCGGCAAAAGGAAGCCGCTAATATCGAGGTTATGGTGTCATGAGCGTCGCAGCGTTGATCGGCAACCCCAACACCGGAAAAACCTCGCTGTTCAACAGCCTGACGAAATCATACGAATACGTGGGCAACTGGTCCGGCGTGACCGTGGAGAAAAAAGTCGGACAGCTCCGTAACAAGTCCGGGCAGCTGACCGATCTTCCGGGCATCTATACGCTGCGCCCCCTGTCGCGCGACGAAGGGGTGGCCGCCGAATTTCTCGCCGCGGAACGCCCCGCGCTGCTCGTCAATATCGTCGATGCGTCCAATTTGGAACGCAACCTCTATCTGACGCTGCAGCTGCTGGAATACGGCCAGCCCGTCATCATCGGGCTTAATATGATGGACGTCGCCAAAGCAAACGGAATCGACGTCAACATAGAGCGGCTGGCCGGCTTGCTGGACGCCCCGGTCATGCCGCTTGTTGCCCGCACAGGCAAGGGCAGCAAGGAAATGCTAGCGGCGATGGGCAAGCTATTAGCCTCGTCCGCAGCCGCGCCGGCGTTTAAGATTCATTACGGAGACATCCTTGAAGCGGCCATTCAGGACATTTCCCGTGAATTAAACGGCTCGCTGACGGACCCTCATCCTTCCCTGCGCTGGATCGCTCTGCAATATCTGGAGGGCAATCCCGCCGTCAGTTCGGCGCTGCCTCCGCAAACCGATCTGAGCAAACTGGCCGCCTTACGGACAGCGGCGGAAAACCGGCTTGCCGCGGCAGGCGTCGCCGCCGGCGCAGAGGATCATATCCGCGCGATCCGCATGCAGGAAATCGGCAAACTATGCCGTGAAGTCGTCGGCACGACCGGCAAGAAGCCAAACGACTTCACGGAAAAAATCGATCGAATCGTCACCCATCCTATCTGGGGAATTCCGCTGTTCATCGCCTTTATGTTTCTGACCTTTCAGCTGACGTTTGACTGGATCGGCAATCCGTTATCCGATTGGCTCGACGCTCTGATCACCGGCCCCGTAACCCAAGGCGCGGCGTGGCTGCTGGCGGCGGCGGGAGCTTCCGGTTTCACGCAGGCGCTGATTCTGGACGGGATTATCGGCGGGGTCGGCGGCGTGCTGGTGTTTGTTCCGCAAATCTTCATCATGTTTCTGATCATCTCGTTTATCGAAGACTCCGGCTACATGGCGCGGATCACCGTGATGATGGACAAATTGATGGAGCTCGTCGGACTGAACGGCAAGGCGCTGATCCCGTTTATTCTCGGGTTCGGCTGCAATGTGCCGGCGGTCATGGCTTCGCGGAATATCGAACAGCCCAAGGAACGCTTGCTTACGATGCTGCTCATCCCCCTGATGTCGTGCTCGGCCCGGCTCCCGGTTTACGCCCTGTTTGCAGGCATCCTGTTCGCCAAGTCGCAGGCCTTGATCGTGCTGTCGCTGTACGTGCTGGGCATCGTTCTGGCGCTGGTAATGGCCAAACTGTTCTCCGCTACCCTGTTTAAAAAGGAGCACTCCTTTTTTATGGTCGAGCTGCCGCCCTACCGTATGCCGCAAAGCATAACTTTACTCCGCAGCACTTGGGAAAAGGGCAAAGGTTTTCTGCGGAAGGCCGGTACGTTCATCCTGGGCGGTTCGGTACTGATCTGGCTGCTAACTTACCTCGGACCGGGCGGTATCGCCGAAAACATGGACGACAGCTTCCTGGCCCTGATCGGCGGCCTGTTTGCCGCTGTGCTGGCCCCGGTCGGGTTCGGTACCTGGCAGTCCGGAGCGGCGCTGATTACCGGTTTTATGGCCAAAGAGGTCGTCGTTTCAACGATGAACATTATTTACCACGTTCCCGATCTGGCCGGTCTGCAGGGGCAAATCGCCCGTTTTTTTACGCCGCTGCAAGCCTACAGCTTCATGGCCTTCGTCCTGCTCTATACGCCTTGCATGGCTACGGTCGGCGTGCTCCGCAAAGAGACCGCCTCATGGAAATGGACGCTGTTTACGATCGGATACTCGTTGTCTCTCGCCTATGTCGTTTCGCTGATCATTTACCGGGGCGGAATATGGTTGGGACTTGCCTAAGTCAGCTCCCAACCCAAGCCAAAGAACGGAAAGGAGAAAAACTATGCTGTTCGATATTGTGATCGTAACCGCCGTCTTCGCCTTCGCCGGATACTCGCTGTACCGCGGCTTCAAAAAAAGCAAGAAAGGCGCCTGCGCGTCGTGCTCGCAGCAGAAAACCTGTTCTGCGGCGTGCAGCGGACGTCAGGCGCCCCCCGCCTCTTCCTGTTCGCCGGCCAAGCCCAAACGCGACTAAGTGCAGCATCGTTTTTAAGATACGAGCGGCAGTTTGATGACGAAAATCGTTCCTGCGCCTTTGAGGCTGTCCACGGAAATATTCCCCCGATGGTTGCGGATAATCCGATAGCTTACGGACAGCCCCAAACCGGTGCCTTTCTCTTTTGTCGTAAAAAAAGGATCGAACAGGCGGCCCAGCATGCTTTTGTCCATGCCGTTTCCGTTGTCCTGGATGGAAATGTTGACCGCTTTGCCTTCCATCTCCGCCCGAATATCGATGACTCCCTTATGATCCCCCTCCACCTCGGCGATGGCGTCCATCGCATTTTTGATGATGTTGAGCAGGACCTGCTTGATCTGCTTCACATCGATCGATACGAGAAGCTCCTCCTCCGGAGCGTGCAGCATCATCTGGCAGCCTTTCATCACCGCCTCGCTTTCCGTCAGCAGGACAACCTCTTTCAGCAGCGATGACACGCTGACGGTCGATTTCTGCGGGGCGGAAGGCTTGGACGAATTCAAAAATTCATGAATGATGTCGTTGGCCCTGTCGATCTCGGTTAAAATTATCCGGGCGTACTCATCCTTGCCCAGCTCCACCAAATGCGGGCGGAGCAATTGAATGAACCCGCGGATCGCGGTTAATGGGTTGCGGATTTCATGGGCGATTGCCGCCGATATTTTCCCGAGCATCGCCAGCTTGTCGTTCTGGTACGCCGTTTGCTCGATTCGTTTGAAATCCGACACGTCTTTGACGCTTAGCAAAAAGTCCCCGTCCATCTGATCTCCGTATGTAACCGTAATGAGCCAATGCCTTCCGTACTCATCGATAAACTCGTGGTATTTTTTCCGGTGAAAAATGGTTTCCCGATAAATCCGCAGAATCTTCCGCTTCTTGAATCGGTTCAGATGCGGGTGGCGCAGCATTTGCAGCAAATTGCAACCGATGAGTGATTGGCGCGGCATCTCGAGCAACCTGGCCATTTGAACATTGATGAAGGTTAATATTCCTTCGCAGTCAAACAGCATAATTCCGCTGTCTAGGTGCTGGAGCACGTTTTCATATTTGTTTTTGACGAGTTGGGTTGATTGGAATGCTTTGACGGATTGGAGCAGCGTCTCCTGGAATTCACTCAACAAGTTGGTTCCCCCTTTTCCCATAAATGATGTACTTGCCTTACTGACAACATACGATCACTACCTGAGAAGAACTTACCCGAAATCGGCTCGCGCGTAACGCTTATTTTCATTCCATTAGCCGCTCCGATCCGTTTCGACGACGGTAATATTTCATGAACGAAAAGCCTGTCCGAAAATCAGTCCGAAACTGCCTATTTCAATCATAGTAAAGTCTTCCAAATACCGTCAATCAGAGATACTGTCGAAAAACATGGAATCACCGCAAATGGACGACCATAGTCCTAAAAATAAAACGGCCTCCCTGCCGGGAGGCTGTTTATGGCCTGTATTCAGCCGCTATTTATGTTGCAGCCGGGCTCTGCGCCTGCTCATAACGGCCAATCTTTTCTTCAGTTCTTCCTCCCATTTATCATCGCCGATTTGCTTCGCAACGGACAGGAGATCAAGCGAAATATCGATTTGGCTTTGAACGATCAAGAGCGGGTCCTCATCCTCCCGGTTGACGCAATTTCCGAAAATCGATTCATCGTCCTCCATGACAAAATCCTGAAAATCGATTTCCGAAACCCCGTCGCCGTGGGCGTATTCCGCCAATATTTCGTATTCGTTCTCCACCTTATAATGAACCTCAACCCGATGGCATACCGGGCAAAATAACAGGGGAACATTATGAACCTGCGTACGATAATGCTTTAAAGTCCCCTTTGTTCCCAGCATGCTTGCTCCGCAGCAAAAACTCATTCCCCTTCACCCTTTCGCGTGTTCGGTACATCCATGGATCCCAGGCTAATCGCATTGCAGGATTTTCATATAATTTATTCGTGAAGCAGGATTGAAATTCCTGCGCCTCATTTGAAAATTCACCCATTTTGTTACAAAACGGGACTATGGTCCGATCCTCCAAGCGGGTAAGCGCCGGCGGACCAAGCTTGGCATAAGGCGCTTTTGATGGGCAAAAAACCCCCTGTTTGGCAGTGGCCAAACAGGGGGTTTATCGCTATTCACCCGAAATTAAGCGTTCAGGTTTTTATCGCCCGGTTTCCAGTTCATAGCGCAAAGGCCGCCGGATTGCAGGGCTTGCAGCACGCGAAGCGTTTCGTCTACGCTGCGGCCGATGTCGTTATGGTTAACGACTTGATATTTCAATTCGCCTTCCGGATCGATGATGAACAGTCCGCGGAGGGCTACGCCTTCTTCTTCGATCAGCACGCCGTAATCGCGGGCAACTTTCTTCGTGATATCGGAAGCGAGCGGGAAGTTCAACTGGCCGAGGCCGTTGCTATCCTTAGGCGTGTTGATCCACGCTTTGTGGCTGTGCTCGGAGTCCGTGCTCACGCCGAGAATTTCGCAATCGAGGTCGCGGAATTGAGCGTAAGCGTCGCTCAGCGCCGTTATTTCCGTCGGGCACACAAACGTGAAATCAAGCGGATAGAAGAAAAATACCAGCCATTTGCCGCGGTAGTCGGCCAGCTTCTTGCGTCCAAATTCCTTTCCGTCTCCCGTTACGATCGCCATGTCAAAATCCGGAGCGGGTCTTCCAACCAAACGTTCTGCCATTTTTAAAACTCCTCCTTTGAAAATATGTAAGAAACACATGAGTGTTTCTAATCCCTTTGTTGGTAAGTTTCAACCTTTTTCAAACTTACAGTTCTCATGGTATCAAAGGCATATTTCAAAGTCAATATTATAACAGTTACTTTTTTATAATTATTATAAATAAGGATTTTTCTTGAACTTTTTTAGGCTCAAAACCGAGATCAGCGCTTGAAAAATAAGTGTCTTGGTATCCCTGCAAACTGCTTTGCACGATTATCCCTTTAGTTCAGGGGGTAGAGGGTGGGGGGCTAATCACGGTCCTTTCATTTTCCCGGTGTCTTGCCCCGTTCCTCCCATCGGGTCTGCTTCACTTCTCCTAAACCTCATTCTCACAAACCTGTCTAACGATCTCGAACAGGTCTGCTTCTCCTGAATTTATCTTCCGCTCTGCTTCCGGATCAAACGGGATAATCATGCAAAGCGTCCGGACAGCGGATGTTGAGCTGCCGATATTTCCTGCCACGATCGCTTACCGGCCCTCCCTGTCAAGCGCTGATTATTAGGTTGAGCCCTTTTGTGCTTACTTTTTCATCGCCGCGACGATCAGGTCGCCCATCGCTTTCGTGCCGATCGCCTTGCTTTTGTCAACCGCGATGTCGCCGGTCCGGTGGCCGGCGTCCAACACTTCCGCCACGGCGTTTTCGATCGCGTCCGCCGCGTCGGCGTAACCAAACGTCATGCGGAACATCAGCGCCACCGACAGAATCGTGGCGATCGGGTTGGCCAGGTTTTGGCCGGCGATATCGGGCGCCGAACCGTGCACCGGCTCGTAAAGGCCAAAGCTTCCTTCGCCGAGGGAAGCCGATGACAGCATGCCGATCGAGCCGGTCAGCATCGCCGCTTCATCGCTGAGAATGTCGCCGAACATGTTTTCCGTGACGATGACGTCAAAGCTGGCCGGACGGCGCAGCAGCTGCATCGCGCAGTTATCCACGAGCACATGCTCAAGCTCTACGTCCGGATACTCCGGCGCGATCCGGTTTACGACTTCGCGCCATAAACGCGACGTCTCCAGCACGTTCGCCTTATCGACGGAAGCAAGCTTCTTGCGCCGCTTTTGCGCGATTTCAAACGCTTGGCGGACGATCCGCTCCACCTCGCTGACGTTGTACGCGCAGGTATCCACGGCTTCCTGGCCTTGATCCGTATCCCGGCGGAATTTTTCGCCGAAATAAATGCCGCCCGTCAGCTCCCGCACGACGATCAGGTCGGTGCCCTCAAGCACCTCCGGCTTCAAGGTGGACGCGTCCTTCAGGCAGTCGAATACGACCGCCGGGCGCAAATTCGAGAACAAGCCCAGCGCTTTGCGGATGCCGAGCAGGCCGGTTTCGGGACGCAGCTCCTTCGGATTGTTGTCCCATTTCGGGCCGCCGACCGCACCGAGCAGCACGGCGTCGGCGTTTTTGCACACTTCCAGCGTCTCTTCCGGAAGCGGCGTTCCTTTCTCGTCGATCGCAATGCCGCCAAACAGGGCATGCTCCGTTTCAAAACGGTATCCGAACAGCTCCTCCGTCCGTTTCAGCACCTTCTCCGCTTCGGCCACCACTTCCGGTCCGATGCCGTCTCCCGCGATAACCGCGATTTTTTTCACTTCTGCCATTGCTTCCAGCTCCCTTTCGTGAACATACTCTTCTTCTGTTGTATCATAGCCGGTTAGGATAAACAAAGATATAGAATCTATTAAGGCAATAGGTATTGGCTATAAGTTGATTCCGTTTTCGGTCCTTATAATATAAAATTCCCTTTACATGAATTACTTAATTTTGTGATAATTTTCTTAATCATTTTTTGTGGAAAGGAACCCATTTCATGACTGTCATCCTATGGATTTTGGCGATTGTTTTATCCTCTACCGTTATCCTCGTTAGTGTCTCTAAGAAAGCTCGGAGCATGCGCAAAGCGGTAAAGTTTTCCTTCCATGACGCCCCGCCGCCCCCGCCTATTGCCGAACGCGGCAGCCTTGCATACCGTTTGGCCGAGAGGCTGCGGCAATCGATCCCTGACGCCTACAGGCAGGCCGTTAAACAACGGGTCATGGAAGCCCACCCCGGCATGACGGAACGCGAATACGACTGGCGTTGGCTGGAACTGCAGCGATTTTTCGTAATGTGCGCCATTTTGGACCGCGTCCCTATGTTCAGCAGAGCCGTCGATGAGGTGTGGCACGAGATGCTGATGTATACCCGGGAGTACCAGACCTTTTCGGAAAAATATATCAGGCGCATGCTGCATCATGCGCCGAACCCGGCAAAGGCCGTCCCGATGCCGGAAGAACGCGCCTGGTTCGATTGGCTTTACCTTGAATTGTTCGGCTGGAACCGTTACAGTGAACTGCTTTGGGGCGCGTTTCTGCACCACCCGCTGCCAAAACGGGAGCTCGAAGCATTCCGTAGCCCCCCGTCCGCCGAAACCGGGGACGGCAGGTTTAATGCTTGGGCCTGCGAGCATGTTCCGGAGGCCCGAAGCGCCATTAGTAACGTGAAGGATAAACTGCGGTCGAGAATCGGCGCGGCGGGACAACCGGGCAGTGAGGGACTGCGCCAACGCGCCGATTTTACCCAGCCCGAAATGCTGCTATATTCGTTCATTTTCTTCTCCTGGAGCGATCCGAAGCATTACAATGAGTTTTTGCGGCCTCCCGCCATGGGGGTTAACCGCGCCGGCTCCTCCTGCAGCGGGGCCGCCTGCGCTTCCGGCCGCGACGAGCGGGGCGATGCCGGCGTAGACCATTCCGGCTGCGACGGAGGCGGCTCGGGAGCAGGCTCGGACGGCGGCTCCTCCTGCAGCGGCGGATCTTCCTGCAGCAGCTGCGGGGGCGGATGCAGCAGCTAAGAAAAACGTCTGTCGAGGTACATTCGGGGACTTGAACGTGCTAAAGCCTTTCCATGGAAGGAACTATATGCCACTCCCGCTATGTTGCGATATAAGGAAGAAGGGGAAACCCACGAAATGCAAAAGTGCAGGCGATTTTCGTCGGAATCCCTCGAAATGGGCTGCCCAAATGCAAAAGCGCAGTTCATTTCCGGCCAAAAGCAACTTTTCTATCTGATAGCCTCAAATGAGATGTACTTTTGCATTTCAATCGCTCTAAAATGGTGATTTACGGAAAATGGAATGCACTTTTGCAGTTGATCCCAGCGGGCTGTCCTTCTTTCCATGAAAAACGAAAAAACGGAGCATCTTCCGCTCCGTTTTTTCGTTTATTTTTATTACTTTTTGATCCAGTGCATCAATCCGCGCAGCTCGCCGCCGACCACTTCGATCGGATGGCTGGCTTCGTTGCGGCGGGTAGCCGTCAGGAAAGCACGGTTCGATTGGTTTTCCAAAATGAAGTCGCGGGCGAATTTGCCTTGTTGAATATCGGCAAGCACTTCTTTCATCGCTTTTTTCGTTTCTTCCGTCACGATGCGCGGGCCTGTTACATAATCGCCGTATTCCGCCGTGTTGGAGATGGAATCGCGCATCGTAGCCAGACCGCCTTCATAGATCAGGTCGACGATCAGCTTCATTTCGTGCAAGCATTCGAAGTACGCCATTTCCGGAGCATAGCCCGCTTCCACCAGCGTTTCGAAGCCGGCTTTGATCAGCGCGGATACGCCGCCGCAAAGCACAGCTTGTTCGCCGAACAAGTCGGTTTCCGTCTCTTCGCGGAACGAAGTTTCAATGACCCCTGCACGCGTACAGCCGATGCCCTTCGCATAAGCCAAACCGATTTCTTTAGCTTTGCCCGTAGCATCCTGATGGATCGCGATCAGGCCGGGAACGCCGAAGCCTTCCACATAAGTACGGCGAACCATGTGGCCCGGAGACTTCGGAGCAACGAGCAGCACGTCGTTGTCTTTGGAAGGCACGATTTGGCCGAAATGTACGTTAAAGCCGTGAGCGAACATCAGGGCCGCGCCTTTTTTCAGGTTTGGCGCAATTTCGCTGTTGTAAACCGCAGCCTGCGTTTCGTCCGGCATCAGGATTTGCACCACATCGGCGCGTTTCGTCGCTTCGGCGACGGACAATACTTCAAACCCGTCCTCTTTGGCTTTATCGAACGATTTGCCTTCGCGAAGACCAACGATAACGTTCACTCCGCTTTCGCGCAGGTTTTGCGCATGGGCATGGCCTTGGCTGCCGTAACCGATAATTGCGATCGTTTTTCCTTTCAAAACGCCGAGATCTGCATCTTGTTCATAGTACAAAGTAACTGCCATTTTAATTTGCCCTCCTAAAATTTGCGGGATAGCCGTTTGGCTTCCCTTGATATTTAACCCTCCGCCTGATGAGCGGGCGTTTCAACGGACCGACGCCATAACGAGGTAAAGCGCTGCTGTCCATCCGCTCAAACCCCCGCTCTCCGGCGGAAGCCGAAGCCGTAAACGGCTTAGTTAAACCTGATTGTTTACTTGGACTTAAGCCTTTCGTTTTAAGCGTTGCCGCGGATCATCGCGGTCACGCCGGTGCGGCTCAGCTCCCGGATGCCGTAAGGCCGGAGCAGTTCGATCATCGCGTCGATTTTTTCGGTATCGCCCACTACCTGCACCATCAAGCTGGACGAACCGATATCGACGACCGCCGCACGGAACGTCTCGACGACGCCCATGATTTCGGGACGTTCGGCCGGCTCGGCTTTGACCTTGATCAAAGCCAGCTCCCGGGAAACCATCGGTCTGGAGCTCAAATTGACAACTTTGATGACATCGATTAATTTATAAAGCTGTTTTTCGATTTGCTCCAGCGTCTTGTCGTCCCCTTCGGTCACAATAACCATCCGGGACAAGCCTTCCTCTTCGGACTGGCCTACCGTGATGCTCTCGATATTGAAGCCGCGCCGGCCGAACAGGCCGGACACGCGCTGAAGAACACCCGGTTGATCGTTTACCAATACGGAAATGGCGTGCTTCATCATTCTTGTTCACCGTCCCCCATCAGCATCTGATCGATGGTAGAACCTTGCGGAACCATCGGATACACGTTCTCCTCTTTGCGGACCATGAATTCCACCAACACCGGTCCCGGCGTATCGAGCGCTTCCTGCCATACCCGTTTGGCCTCTTCCTTGCTTGCGGCCCGCAAACCTTTGACGCCGTACGCTTCGGCGAGCTTCACGAAATCCGGGCTGCCCTCGAGGTTGATATGGCTATAACGGTTGTCGTAAATCAGCTCCTGCCATTGGCGAACCATCCCGAGCACCTGGTTGTTGATGACGACGATCTTCACCGGAATGTTGTTGATGGCGCAAATGGCCAGCTCCTGGGAGCACATTTGCATGCCGCCGTCGCCGTTGATCGAGATGACCAGCCGGTCCGGGAACGCCATCTGCGCGCCGATCGCCGAAGGAAACCCGAAGCCCATCGTTCCGAGGCCGCCCGAAGTGATCCAGGACCGCGGCTGATTGAATTTGTAAAATTGCGCCGCCCACATTTGATGCTGTCCGACGTCCGTGGTGACGATCGCTTCGCCGCCGGTGGTTTCGTTCAGCATTTCGATGACCCACTGCGGCTTCAGCTCGGTGTCCGAGTCTTTGTACTTCAGCGGTTTATCGATCTTGGACTGCCGGATTTGCTCTCTCCAGGCATCCGCCTTGTCCGCCCGGGATACGAGCGGGTTCAACATTTCCAACACCGTCTTCACATCGCCGACGATCGGAATGTCGGCATGCACGTTTTTGCCGATTTCGGCCGGATCGATATCGATGTGCACGATTTTCGCGCGAGGCGCAAAACCGTCCAGCTTGCCCGTCACCCGGTCATCGAACCGGGCCCCGATATTGATCAGCAAGTCCGCCTGCTGGATCGATTGGTTCGCCGTGTAGGTGCCGTGCATTCCCGGCATGCCCATCCACAGCTCATGCCCGCTCGGGAAAGCGCCCAAGCCGAGCAGCGTCGTCGTAATCGGAATTTGCGTCTTGTTCACGAATTCGAACAGCTGCTCATGGCCGCCGGAGTAGACGACCCCGCCGCCGGCGATGATCACCGGACGCTCCGCTTCCCCGATCGCCGCCGCCAGTTTGTCGAGCTGCAGCCGGTTCGGTACAACCGTCGGATTGTAGCCGCGCAGATTGACCGTTTGCACCGGTTCGAACAGCGTCTTGGCCGCCGACACGTCCTTCGGAATATCGATCAGCACCGGCCCTTTACGTCCCGTGTTGGCTAAATGGAACGCCTCGTGAATAATCCGCGGCAGATCCTCCACGTTTCTTACGAGATAGCTATGTTTCGTAATCGGCATCGTAATGCCGGTAATGTCCGCTTCCTGGAAAGCGTCGGTGCCGATCAGGCTGGTCGCGACGTTGCCGGTAATGACAACCAGCGGTACGGAATCCATAAATGCGGTGGCGATGCCTGTTACCAGGTTGGTCGCCCCCGGACCGGAGGTGGCGATGCACACGCCGACTTTGCCGGTGGCCCGGGCGTAACCGTCCGCCGCATGAATGGCGCCCTGCTCATGTCTGGTCAGCAGGTGATGGAAGTCGGTAAAACCGTACATCGCGTCGTAAATATACAGCACCGCGCCGCCCGGATAACCGAAGACGCACTCGACACCTTCCAAAAGCAAACTGCGAAGCAGTATTTCCGAGCCCGTAATGACTTCCGGTTTCATCCATTTCTCACGTAATTGTTCTGTAGACCGCACTTCTGGAGTTTGCGCGCTCATCAGTCATCCTCCTTTTCAAGGGTTGTTCAAAAAGCCGACTTTTTGAACTCTTATTGAATTGCATTGCAAATAAAAAAACCTTCCGTCCGCCGGAAGCAGTCTCCTGTTCCGAGGGACGAAAGGTTTGCATCCTTTCGTGGTACCACCCATTTTCACCCGGCACCTCACGGTGCCAAGCCTTATCGAGTACGGTGCTTGTTACCCTTACCCGAAGTCCCTAACGCGGACCTGACGATTTTCCCTAATAGGCCTTGTTCGCAAGCGGCACCGCGGAATGGCTTGCAGCTTTTCAGGAAAACAGCTCCGAGGTGAGCTCGCATTTAAGGGATTTTGGTGGTGGTCTCAGCAAATCCATCCACTCTCTGAGCAAAGAGCCCTTAAACCTTCGTCCTCATCATCGCCGATTCAGTATGTTCATAAAATGTTTAGGAACATTATATGATTACTTTACACATAGAGTCAATACCCAATCGCATGAAAACTTTTGACCGGAACACCTCTCCCCCTGCTCTCATAAGATAAATGGCGGCGCCCAAACAGGATGCGCGGCAAGGAGGAGAATCATCGCATGATCCGCTACAGAAGACCAAAGCAGGACGATCCCGTCATTTTCGATCTCGTTCAAAAGCAGCTCGTCCCCCATTCGAGTTTGCCTTCCCACGAAATCGAAACGATCCTGAAGGAACTGCCGAAGCGGCTTTCGCGCGGCGTTACGCTGGTAGCCTCGCCTTATTATGAAGCCGATCCGGTGGCGTTTATTCATTTTCTCGTGTACGGCGATTTGCTGTATATCGATATGATGGCGGTTGCTCCCGCTTATCAGCGCAAGCGTTACGGCCAGGCGCTGATGCTGCACGCGGAGCATTTTGCCGCTTCGCGCGAATGCATACGCGCAAAAGTGATGGTGGACCGGGACAACACCCGAGCCCACCTGTTTTACCGCAAAATGGGGTACAGTAGGAAGCGTTTCATTGAGGCGACAAAGTGCTACGAAATGGAAAAAATACTTAATTTCTACATTTAGGCCGGTTTACCAAATGAATGGGCCACCAAACCCAAAGGGGCCGAAGCCGCCAAACCCAAAGGGACCAAAGCCGCCGAAAGCAAAGGGCGATGTGCCGATAGCCAGCAGATCAAACAAAACGAGCGGAGCAATCGCTTTGGTATGCACTTTTTTACCGGATTTCTGGCGGACGTACAGGCGGTTGCCGCTGATTTTCACCAGTTTGCCCGTTACAATACTACCGTCCTTTTTATAAGCTACAATGTCTTTGCCCAGCAATTTTTCGGCGTCTCTCTTCGTCACCGTTCTGCCCATCTTAACTCCTCCTGTTAGGTTATTTCATAGCCGTCAAAACCGTTCGAGTGAACCGTTTTATTCGGCTATTGTGTGTTCAAACCTAACATATTCGCCTGTAATCATCGGTGCCTGCACCATCGCCTTGCTCCCTAAAAAAACAGGCCGGTGTCTACGGATTTAGGCAAAAAAAAGATGCTTGCGCGTTAACGCAGCATCCCTTTTATATAGCTTTCCGTCATGCTTCTCACGGTTGTTTACCGTTTACCCGGATCGTAAGGCGTTCCCAGCGCGGACGGAGCCGAAGAGCGGCCAACCGCACCGACAAGCACGATGATCGTCAGAACATACGGGATCATGAAAATGAACTCCTGCGGTATGTTTCTTGACCATTCAAACAGCTGCACATAGTTGCGGATCGCCTGGGAAAAGCCGAAAAACATCGCCGCTCCGAACGCGCCCAGCGGGTTCCATTTGCCGAAAATCATCGCCGCGATCGCAATGTACCCTTGCCCGGAAATCGTATTGTGGGCAAACGTGCTTGTTGTCGTCAGCGTAATCGTAGCCCCGCCGATGCCCGCCAAGGCGCCGCTGAGCAGCACGCCGATGTATCGCATACGGGTTACGTTGACGCCCAGCGTATCGGCCGCGCTCGGATGTTCGCCCACGGCGCGAAGACGCAGACCAAACGGCGTCTTGAACAGCACGAAATAAACGACCGCGACGAGGATCAACGCCAGATACGTCGTCGGATAGGAGTTGAAGACGCCCGGACCGATGATCGGGATATCCCGGAGCACCGGAACGGCGTATTTCTGGAATACGTCGACCAGCGGCGTTTCCGCCGCCCCTTCAAACAGCAGCTTGACGATGTAAACGGTCAGGCCCGCCGCCAAAAAGTTGATGACGATCCCGCTGATCGTCTGATCCGCCTTGAACGTGATGGTGGCAACCGCGTGAATAAGCGCCCCCAAAGCCCCGACAACGACAGCCGCCAGCACCCCGATCCACGGGGCCAGTCCTCCCATTCCGGCCTCCTGGGCATAATAGGTGCCCACGCCCGCCGCAAACGCGCCGAAGATCATCAGGCCTTCCAAACCGATATTCACCACGCCGGAACGTTCCGAAAAAATGCCGCCCAGCGCCGTGAAAATCAACGCGGTCGAAAATACAAGGGTTGAATTGAGCAGTTGACCAAGCAGCGTTAGTACGTCCATATCACAACACCTTCTCTTTCTTTCGCTTCAGGAAGAAAGGCTTCAGTACCAAGCGTACGATGCCCTGAGCGGCAATGAAGAATATGATCGAACCGAGCACGATCTTGATCAGCTCCGGCGGAACTTTGGCGGCAAAGCTCATCCCGGCGGAGCCGTAAGTCAGCACGCCGTAAAGAATGGCCCCCAGCACCACGCCGAAAGGATGGTTCATCCCAAGCAGCGCTACGGCGATACCGTCGAAGCCGTACCCCGGCGATGCGGCGTATACCGACTGATAGTGAAAAACGCCCAACACTTCAAACGTGCCAGCCAGGCCGGCAAACACGCCGCTGATGAACATCGCCTTCACCACATTCCGGCCAACGTTCATCCCCGCGTATTCGGCCGCGTTCGGGTTCAGGCCGACCGAACGCATTTCGTACCCTTGTTTCGTTTTCCACAGGTATACAAAGAAAAATACCGCCGCCAAAAGGGCGATCACCGTTCCCCAATGAATCCGGGCGTTGTTGAACATCCCGAACAGGAACGTCATCGAGGCCGAAGCTTCGATATCCTCGGAACGGTTTTGGCCTTTCAGCAAAAAGAAGTTCCGGATCACGTAATTGGATAAGTACAAGGCCGTCCAGTTGAGCATGATCGTCGTAATAACCTCGTTAATGCCCCGCTTGGCCTTAAGATACCCGGCGATGGCGGCCCATAGACCTCCGGCGATCCCGCCGGCGATGACCGCGAGCGGCACAAGGATGGCGGACGGCAAACCCGACAAGGACAACGAGACAGCCGTGGCGGTCGTCATGCCGATGAGCACCTGCCCGTCCGCACCGATGTTGAACATCCCCGAACGGAACGCAAAGGCAACGGCCAGACCGGTGAAAATAAGCGGCGTAATTTGCCGGATCGTTTCGCCGAAATCGTACGGATTGCCGACGACCCGCTTAATTAACGCGCCGTAAGCCACCAGCGGATTATAGCCGCCGATCAGCATGACCACCGCCCCGACCAGCAGGCCGAGCAAAATCGCCACCAGCGGGACGATCAGGCTGTCCATCGTAAATATTTTGCGCAGTTTATCCAATCGACTGACCTCCCCGTTCCAGGCTTCCCGCCATCATCAGGCCGAGTTCCTGATCGTTCGTTTCCTGCGGAAGCACTTCGCCGACGATTTTCCCCTCGTATATGACGGCAATCCTGTCGGATACGTTCATGATTTCATCCAGCTCGAAGGAAATAAGCAGCACCGCTTTCCCCTCATCGCGCTGCTCCACCAGCTGTTTGTGCACGAATTCGATCGCGCCGACATCAAGCCCGCGCGTCGGCTGGGCCGCGATCAGCAGGTCCGGATTTTTGTCTATTTCCCGAGCAATAATTGCCTTTTGCTGATTGCCGCCGGACAAGGAGCGGGCTTTGGTCTCAATGCTTGGCGTACGCACGTCGAATTGCTCGACCAAAATCTTGGCATGCTCGTCGATTGCACGCTGGTTAAGCATCACGCCTTTGCTGTAAGGCGCTTTATAATACGTTTCCAGCACCATATTTTCGCTGATGGAAAAGTCGAGAACGAGGCCGTGCTTATGCCGGTCTTCCGGAATATGCGACACGCCGCTTTCAATGATCTTGCGGGTCGGCAGGTTCGCGAGTTCCTTCCCCAGCAGCCTGATCGATCCGGATTCGATCTTGCGCAATCCCGTAATCGCTTCGATCAGTTCCGTTTGACCGTTGCCGTCAACCCCGGCGATTCCGACGATTTCCCCTGCCCGCACTTCGAGATTCAAGCCGTCCAGCACCGGAATACCGTGTTTGTCCTTTGCCCTGATTTCACTTAGCTGCAATACAGGCTGCCCAATTTTCGGCTCATTTTTATCGATTTTGAACGATACCCCGCGGCCCACCATCTTTTCGGCCAGTTCGCTCGGATTCGTTTTGTTCGTCTCGACGGTATCGATCACTTTGCCGCGCCGGATAATCGTTACCCGGTCGGAAATTTGCATAATTTCCTTCAGCTTATGGGTAATCAGAATGATCGATTTTCCTTCGGCGACGAGCCGGCGCATGATCGCCATCAGCTCTTCGATTTCCTGCGGCGTAAGCACCGCCGTGGGCTCGTCAAATATAAGAATATCCGCGCCCCGGTACAAAATTTTCATGATTTCCACCCGCTGCTGCATCCCGACGGAAATATCGTGGATTTTCGAGTTCGGGTTGACATGAAGACCATATTGTTCCGACAATTTCGCCACTTGGGCGGACGCCGATTTATAATCGATGTTAACGCCTTTTTTCGGCTCCAAGCCGAGAATGATGTTCTCGGTCACCGTAAAAGGCTGGACAAGCTTAAAATGCTGGTGAACCATGCCTATTCCCAATTTGATCGCTTTATTGGGACTGTCGATCGTTACCGGTTGGCCGTTCATCTCGATCGTACCCTCATCAGGTTGATAGAGCCCGAACAAAATGTTCATTAGCGTCGATTTGCCCGCACCATTCTCGCCGAGAAGCGCGTGAATTTCCCCTTTTTTCAGGGTCAGGCTGATGGAATCGTTGGCCACTATGCCGGGAAAACGCTTTGTGATTTGCTTCAACTCGACTACGGGAGCCTCGGCATTCATGAAATCACCCTCACCATTTTGGGATTTACGCAAGCAACAAGGCCAGTTCATCCACTGGCCTTGCCTGCTTGATTGCTATGTTTACTGCTGCTTGACCGCATCCGGCTGAAACCCGGCCGATCTTTTAAGCCGCTTGGTTATTCGGATGGAACCGTGATTTCGCCGCTTACGATTTTTTGTTTGTACTCTTCCACTTTGTCGAGAATTTCCTTGCTCAGGTTCGGATTTTCTTCCGGCAAACCAACGCCGTCTTCCTTCAGCGTCAGGTTGGTAACCTGTCCGCCTTTAAACGTGCCGTCGATAACTTGCTGAGAAACGTTCTTCACCGCAACGTCGACGCGTTTAATCATCGAGGTTAAAGTAACTTCATGCCCAAACTCAATCGATTGGTCTTTGTCGACGCCGATAACCCACAATTTGTTTGCCCCGCCGGCGTTGTTGCGCGCGGTCGCTTCGTTGAACACGCCGTTGCCGGTTTGGCCGGCAGCCGGGAAAATAATGTCCGCGCCGTAATCAAACAATTGGCCGGCAAGAGATTTGCCGATATCCGGTTTGTCATACGCGCCGGCATAAGTAATTTTGACTTCCGCATCCGGATTAACCGCCTTAACGCCTGCTTGGAAACCAACCTCAAAGCGTTTGATAACCGGGCTATCGGCACCGCCGATAAAACCGATTTTGTTTGTTTTCGTCGTCAAGCCGGCTACGACACCGACCAGATAAGCCCCTTCATTTTCCGCAAATGTTACGGATTCCACGTTTGGAGCGTCAACCACGTTGTCGATAATGGCCATTTTGGCGTTCGGATTCGCGTCAGCCACTTGTTTCGTAGCGTCGCCGAGGTCAAAGCCGATCGACCAGGTCAGATCAAAGCCGTTTTGCACGAATTGGTTCAAGTTTGGAACGTAGTCCGAGCTGCTTGCGCTTTGCAAATACTGGTTTTGAATGCCTTTTTCTTTGTTCAAAGCTTGCAGCGCTTCCCATGCCGATTGGTTAAACGATTTGTCGTTAACGCCGCCGACGTCCGTGACAAGACCGATTTTCACATTGGAAGCGGAAGCCGTATCCCCGCCGTTGCCCGCTTTGGCATTTCCGGTTTTAGCCGCGTTGCCCCCGTTGGCAGCGCCATTGTTCGCCGCTTTCTGACCGCAGCCGGCCAAAACCAACACGAAGGCGAGCATCATGACTAGAGAAAGTTTGAAGGCTTTGTTCATTGAAAAATAATCCCCCTTATAATTTATGACCTTATCCAAGGTTTCGATATAGTCAGATTATAACTGCAAAATAAGCTAAAATCCATACTTTTAACGACCTTGGGTCAAATAATTTTCGTGTTTATTCCAGGTAAAGCGCTTGCTTTTGACAAGTTTCCCACGCAATGTTCGTTTGATGTGAACTTAAGCTGGGAAGAACTGTCTATTTCCGAACTTTTCCCAGCAACCCGAAGCACAATATAAGCTTTTTTCTCTCGGCCCGCTTCGCCCCGCTGTATCTATATACTTCCTCATTTTCTAATTTCCATGCCTGTCTTGCTTATGCATCTTCTAAAAAAGGCGCCGCCCCGGTGTTCTAATACCGGAAACAGCGCCTTGTCAACCTAATTAAGCGTTGATTTTTTCTTTGGCTACGGCGGCCAAAGAATTAAATGCGTTCAGGTCGTTGACGGCGAGATCCGCCAGCATTTTGCGGTTGATGTTCACTTCGGCCAATTTCAAGCCATGCATCAATTTGCTGTAGGACAAACCGTTCATGCGAGCTGCCGCATTGATCCGAACGATCCAAAGCTTGCGGAAGTCGCGTTTTTTCGTGCGACGGTCGCGGTATGCGTACAGCAGGGATTTCATAACCTGCTCGTTCGCGGTTTTGAAAATGCGGTGCTTCGAACCGAAATAACCTTTAGCCAGTTTCAATACTTTTTTATGACGACGACGAACGACGAATCCGCCTTTTACTCTTGCCATATTAAAAACCTCCCAAAAAGTTGTGTTAAGTATGAGCGTTCAAAAAGTCAGGTTTTCAGCAGGCATCATGATCAGAAAACCTCGATCGATGCATCTGCACGGAAGCCAGACCGCCTTAAGCGGTGGTTATTCTTGCGATATAAGGAAGCTGGTGCCGAGAGGCTTTACTTTCTTATATCCTCAAAAGATGACTTTTTGAACTACCTCTTTGATTACTTCAAGTTTGCCAGTTGTTGTTTCATACGGCTAACGTCACCTGCGTAAGCAACAGGGCTGTTGGCCAAAACACGTTTTCTGCGATTGGACTTATGGGACAGCAAGTGATTGCGGTTCGCTTTGTAACGTCTAACTTTACCGGATCCGGTAATTTTGAAGCGGCCTTTCAGGCTGCTGTGAGTTTTCATTTTAGGCATTATACTTCCCCCTCAAAGTTTGTGAGGCGATTGTTCCCAATCCAAGGCATTCCGCAGGCGAAACGCACATATATAGAAAACAAACGCTTAGTTTTTCGGTGCCAGAATCATGATCATGCTGCGTCCTTCCAGCTTCGGAAGGCGCTCAATGGTTGAGATTTCCGCAACCTCATCTTTGACGCGGTCGAGAATTTTTTTCCCGATGTCGGCATGGGCAATTTCGCGTCCGCGGAAGCGGACCGAACATTTCACCTTGTCGCCATCCTTCAAAAATTTGATCACATTGCGAAGCTTCGTTTGGAAATCGTGCTCCTCGATGTTGCTCCGGAACCAGACTTCTTTGATGTCCACAATTTTCTGATTTTTGCGGGCTTCCTTCTCTTTCTTCTGTTGCTCGTAACGGAACTTGCCATAGTCCATAATCCGGCAAACCGGCGGCTTGGCAGTCGGCGCAACGTTCACCAGATCCAGATTCAGGTCGATCGCCATCTGCAGCGCTTCGCGCAGCGGCTTGATGCCAATTTGTTCTCCAGCAGCGCCAACCAGACGGACCTCTTTCGCACGAATCTCATCATTGATCAAATGTTCCTTACTGATAATTCTCCACCTCCAAAAGGTCTTAAGCTCTTTGACCGAAACTTGGGCACATAAAAAGGATGCAGGTCTTACGCCCGCATCCCAAATTGATCGTCAATTCTTCATGAACATATCATTCACAAATCATTGGATCAAAACCAGCCAACGTTAAAGTCGGTCAGGTGAGAAGCCGGGGCCTCTGCTTGCAATCCAAAAACTTCTTGCAACCTCAAATACTATAGCATGCGGACAAACGCCAAGTCAAGCGGTTTGGATAAAAAATGCTTGCTTCATTTCCGGCAGCCAAAAATAACGACCATTTATGTCGCTATTTTGGTGACTTTGCTCCGCTCACCCGAAATAGAGGAAATATATGTCCCTATCTCGCAAGACAGCTCGTAAAAAGGAGCGATTCACCGCCTTCACCCAAAAATAAGGGAATAAAATTCCCCTACTCGATTCACAATTCCCCAGTCAGATAAAATAAGATCATTTTTTACCGCTATTCATCCGGCGCCCCCCGGCTACCGTTTCAATAAAAGTTTAAAAACCGGCTTTTCAGTACCGAGAAGGTTGGATGAAGCTGGGACTGAGTAGCGCAGCGTAGGTGAGCCTACGTGAGCACACGGAGGGCCCGGCTGAATTCAAGATTCGACGCCGAGCCCGCTTCATCCGATTTAACTTCGTGATCAAAAGTCGGTTTTTAAACCACCTTTATCATCCTTGTTTGCTTTGGACTTCTTCGAGACGCACCACACGCGTATGCTGCGTATGGCTCCACTGCTTGTTGTTTTGCGTAAAGAACGCGTAGAACGTGATCGGCCACCAGGAGATCAGATAGATCGGGAAAAGGATCAAGTAAGCATACACCTTCTTGGACTTCACCTTCTCCAGAATCATGGCCGCCAGGAAAATAAACACGTTCGCGGCGATAGCCAAAAAAGAAACCCACATCGGCAAGTACTGATAGAGCGTGTCGAAATGCGGTCCTTGAAGCAGGGACTGGTCTACCCAGATCAATGCCGTCAGCAGGAACGTCAGCAACACGATGTACACGTTGACCCCATAAAGCGCCATGTCCAGCTTGACCATATTGCGTTCCTTGATGCTCTTCCATAGCAATGGGAAGAAGTAACGGCGGGCAACCGTAAAGTGGCCCTGCATCCAGCGCAAACGCTGGCGCGCCGAAGCTTTGAACGTCAGCGGCTTCTCGTCGAACAGCTTGGCGTCGTAGTTAAACACCGGATACACGCCCCGCTCCACGCAGCGCATCGTAAATTCCAGGTCTTCGACCAAGCTTGTCGCGCCCCAGCCCATCTCTTTGAGCAGGTTCGTTTCAAAGCACATCCCCGTGCCGCCCAGGAAGTTCGCCATGTTCAAATTATGCCGGGACAACTGCCAAAGCCGGTTGCAGTACCAGTACGAGATCCCGTAAGAAGCCGTAATCCAGGAATCCTCCGGGTTCTTCGTGTCGATGTACCCTTGGATCACTCGGGCCCCGGAGCACAGATCGTTGTTCATTTCCCGCAGGAAATCCGGATGCGCCAGGTTGTCGGCGTCAAACATCACGATCGCGTCGTACTGGCGCGGCATTTTCCACAGCTGCTTCAGCATCCATTCGATCGCGTAGCCCTTGCCGCGCAAATTCGGATTGCTGCGGACGCAGGCGTTCATGCCGTGGCTGCGGACGATGTCCGCCGTACCGTCCGTGCAGTTATCGCAAATGACAAATACGTCGAACAATTCTTTCGGATAGTTCAGGAGCTTGAGATTTTCCATCAAAGCCCCGACCACTTTTTCTTCGTTGTGCGCCGCGACAAGCACGGCAAAAGATTTGGTTGGCTCGAATTGCCTTTTCGTTTTTTTCTTGTACATGCCGAATAAAGCTAAACCGAACTGATACACCCCAATCACCGCAAGCACCACCTGCAGCGAGACCAAGATGATGTCCAACATGATTTCTTGCCCCCTTTTTAATGCTCCGTTTTCTATCTCTCATGTCCGGAGCGTTTGGTAATAATTGACCCTTTTTTTTGTCACTGTCCCTTTTTTTGTCTTTCGAATGGCATTTTTTTCTAATCAAATTAACGTAACGCATTCGATTTTCCACGAATTTGCCGCTTTTGTCAAAGCCACTATAACCCCGCCGTAGCGCAAATATATCCGAAGTCGGTCTATTTTCGCGTACGGGACCGCCGCATCCTGCGTGCAGGTGCGGTTTGTTCTTATTTTCATCACTTTTGGCACTTTTTATTTCAGGTTCCAACTTTTTTTCATTCTCCACGTCAAAAAAAGGAACGTTCCATATTTAACAGACGTGACAAAGCGGCAAAAAGTTTACAGATTCCTGCACTTTTTTTTAAACTTTTTTGCTATTATTTGAATCATTGTAAAGGGACGCCGGGCAAAAAGTCAAAACCCGCCGATGAACCCCGAACAAAAAAAACAGTTCTTGAAAAGGCCATGGATTAAAAATATGATAAGTCTAACCTGAAAATGCCATCCTACTTTTTAACCAAAACGTAAAAACGGGCAGTTTTAGGCCGTAGAACGCGGCCAAACCAAACGCGGAGGGATTACATGAATCAGTTCATTCAAAAATTAAAAAACCTGGACCGCCGGATTTTCGTGGGGATCAACGGCCGCTGGCACCGCGAATTTCTCAATTCCTGGCTTTATCGATTAACTTTTTTGGGCGGAGCTACGTTTACGATCGCCTTTTCCTTGCTCATCTGGCTTGCCGCACCCCAGCCCTGGAGCAGGGTAGGCCTGCAATCATGCGTTGCTCTTGCGCTCAGCCATCTTCCCGTCGCGCTCGTCAAAAAAACATATCCGCGCGTTAGGCCGTATTTGACGCTGCCGGGCACGAACACCTTCAGGAATCCGCTGAAGGACCATTCTTTTCCTTCCGGGCATACGACGGCGATTTTTTCGGTAACGGTACCGTTCGTGGCCGCCGCCCCCGGGCTCGGATTTGTGCTTTTGCCCGTGGCGCTGGTGGTCGCCGTTTCGCGGATTTACCTGGGCCTGCATTATCCTTCGGACTGCCTTGCCGGCGCGGTGATCGGTTCTTGCGTGGCCCTCGGCACGGTTGCATTCTGGGCGTAAAGGGGATATTGTAGTTCAGTAGGAAAACCTTGCAGGAAAAGGTGAAACCAAAGTGCATAAACAAAGAGTCTTGCTTTTATCCGAAGGGTTTGGAGCGGGACATACCCAGGCGGCCTATGCGCTCTCCAGCAGTTTACGGAAGCTGGCGCCAAACGTGCAAACGAAAGTCCTGGAGCTCGGCAGTTTTTTGAACCCGAGAGTGGCTCCGCTGTTCATCACCGCGTACAAAAAAACAGTGTCCACCCAGCCCAGGCTCATCCGCATGATGTACCGCAGCAATTACAAAAAATCCATGAACCGATTGACGACGCTTGCTCTACATCGGATTTTTTATACCCGCACCATCCAGATCATACGCCAGCTGCATCCCGACGTGATCGTCTGCACCCACCCGATTCCCAGCGCGGTCATCTCGCGGATGAAGCGGCTGGGCATGCTTGACGTGCCGCTTTGCACCGTAATTACCGATTACGATGTGCACGGGGCGTGGGTAAGCCGGGAAGTGAACTGCTACCTCGTCTCCACCGACCAGGTGCAGCGCAAACTGATGGACCGCGGCGTGGACAAGAGTAAAATCCTGATCACGGGCATTCCCGTGCATCCGAATTTCTGGGAGCGCCACCGCAAAGAAGACATCCGCCAACAGTTCGGCTTGAAGGACATGCCGACCGTTCTGGTGATGGGCGGAGGCTGGGGGTTTATGAAGGATGAGGCGGTGAACTCGCTGCTGGCCTCATACCGGGAAAATATCCAAATCATTTTCTGCTTCGGCAGCAACGAAAAGTCGCTGGAAAAGATGAAAAAGGATCCTCGCTTCATCCATCCGAATATTCGGCTGCTCGGATTCACGAAGGAAATCGACAAGCTGATGGAAATATCCGACCTGCTGATTACGAAGCCCGGGGGAATGACCTGCTCCGAGGGACTGGCCAAAGGCATCCCGATGCTGTTCCACAAGCCGCTTCCCGGCCAGGAGGAAGAAAATTCCCACTATTTCGCGCAGCAAGGATGGGGGACTCCGATCGATTCCCTGGACGATATCACGAATTGGATCAAACGCCTGACCGACGATTACGAAGAGGTCGTCCGCGCCAGGGAAGACGCGCTGAGCCATATCGCCCGCTTCCGTCCGATGCAGAGCGCCCAGGCCATCATCGATCTTCTTGGAAACACGAATTTCATTCGAAAATAAAACAAGGCGGCGCAAGGGTATCCCTTTGCGCCGCCTTGTTTTTTCAAGCCCGATCTAAAACCGCTCCAGCTTATGTTCATGATACCGCTGCAGCGCCGCTTCCCCCACGATCACCTCGCAGCGGTAAATCGGCAGGCCTTGACCGACGAACTTGCTCTCGTATTCCGTCATGACATGCTCCTCGTTAACGCCTCCCTCATGCAGGCTGAGTGAAATCTCGCTCATCTGCAGCCCGCATGCGGCAAACGAATTCAACGAAAACTCGAACAGAATCCTCGAATCCGTCTTAAAGTGAATTTCCCCCCGCTCGTTCAGCAGGGCGCGGTATTTGTCCAAAAATCTGGGGTGCGTCAACCTTCTGCGCCAATGCTTCTTCTTCGGCCAAGGATCGCTGAAATTCAAATAAATCCGCTCCACTTCCCCCGGAGCAAAAAACTCCTCCAGCGATTCGACGTTACCGAGCGCCAGCCGGACGTTTTCCGGCCGCTCCGCGCCCTGTTCCCGCCAAATCGCCCGCGCCTTCTCGCCCGCCCGGCGAATCAGCTCATCGTACATATCCATGCCGATAAAATTGACCTCCGGGTATTTTACGCTCATCCCGCTGATAAACTGTCCTTTTCCCATGCCAAGCTCGATGTGAATCGGCCGTCCGTTGCCGAACGCCTCCGCCCAGCGTCCTTTATATTCCCGGGGATCCAGCACAACCAGGTCGCGCTGCTGCTCCAAATCCTCCCGAATGCCTTTTCTGCCGCGTAAACGCATGTTATTCCTCGCTTTTCTGGTTATTCGTACTTGCAATATTTTGCCGAAGATCGTCATAAAAGTAAAGAGCGGAAAATGAAAAAGGAACCGAAACGAACGCCGGGGAGACGAACGAGTGATTCCTTTTTCGATATATTTTGGAATTGGGGTTCCAACAAATTTAATACATTCAAAATAGCATAATCCGTATTTCACTGCAAGGAAGCTACCAGGCTGTATTCCCCTTTTTTCGAAAAATTTGATACAATGAATCAGGTAGAATCGCCGAAACGACGGGCTTTTCCCAGTGAATAAATATACAAAAAATTTTTTTGACAAAATAAAGGAGCTTGTGATGAGTACACTAATGGCGGACACTCCTGCTTTGTGGGGAGACAAGCGATTTCATACCTGGAATATCGAGATGCGCCGCGAATTCGGGGAAAAAGTGTTCAAGGTGATGCTGGATGCCGGCTTTACCTGCCCCAACCGCGACGGTTCCATCGCCAAAGGCGGCTGCACCTTTTGCAGCGCCCGGGGCTCGGGAGATTTTGCCGGCAGCCGCCGGGACGACCTGGTGACCCAATTCAACCGGATCCGCGACCGGCAGCACCAGAAATGGCCGCAGGCCAAATACATCGGTTACTTCCAGGCCTATACGAACACGTATGCCCCGGTTGAGGTGCTCCGCGAGTATTACGAGGCGATCCTCGAACAGCCCGGCGTCGTCGGCTTGTCCATCGCCACGCGGCCGGACTGTCTCCCGGATGACGTCGTCGATTATTTGGCCGAGCTGAACGAGCGGACTTATTTATGGGTCGAGATGGGGCTGCAGAGCATCCATGAATCGACTTCCGAACTGATCAACCGGGCGCATGATACAAAGTGTTATCTTGACGCCGTCGAGAAGCTGCGCAAACGGAATATTCGCGTCTGCACGCATATCATTTACGGCCTTCCCCAGGAAACCCATGAAATGATGCTCGAAACGGGGCGGGCCGTCGCTGCCATGGATGTTCAGGGTATCAAAATCCACCTGCTTCACCTGATGCGCAAAACGCCGATGGTGAAGCAGTATGAAGCCGGACTGCTGCGGTTCCTGGAAATGGACGAATACGTCAAGCTGATCGTCGATACGCTGGAGTTTCTGCCGCCGGAGATGATCGTCCACCGCCTAACGGGAGACGCGCCGCGCGACCTGCTGATCGGGCCGATGTGGAGCCTGAAAAAATGGGAAGTGCTGAACGCCATCGACGCCGAGCTGAAACGGCGCGATTCCTGGCAGGGCAAATACTGGAGGGGGCAAGGGGCATGGGTTTCCTCTCGGTGTTAAGCATGGCCCATAAGCTGGCGGGCGAACGGCTGCAGCCGGGCGATGCCGCGGTCGACGCCACCGCCGGCACGGGGGCGGACACGCTGTTTTTGGCCAAAGCCTGCGGACCGAAGGGGCGGGTGTTCGCCTTCGATATTCAACCGCAAGCCTTAAACCTGACCCGGGAGCGGCTTGACAAAGGGGCGCCCTCCTCCCTGGCCGGCGTCACCCTGATCGAACGCAGCCATGCCGAGATGGAGGCTGCTTTGCCCGCCGAGGTCCATGGCCGTTTGGGCGCCGTGATGTTCAATCTCGGCTACCTGCCGGCCGCAGGAGCGGACCCGGCGCTGATCACGCTCCCGGACAGCACGATCCCGGCGCTTGAGGCCGCCGTGCGCCTGCTGCGGCCGCGCGGGATTCTCACCGCCGTCCTCTACCCGGGGCACCCCGGCGGAGAGACCGAAGCCGCGGCCGTGGAAGCCTGGGCCGCGTCACTGTCCGCCGCAGATGGACAAGCGATTGTATACCGGCAGCTGCAAAGGCCAGCCGCGCCTTATCTGGTCGCCGTAGAGAAAAGATAAGCGATGAACGATGAACAGCGAACGATAAACAGGAACAGCGAACAGCGAACAATAAACGATAAAAAATGAACAATAAACAATGAACGGCGAACAGCGAACGATAAACGATAAACGATAAAAATGAACAATGAACAGCGAACAATAAGCGGCAAACGATAAAAGAAAGGCTGGGGTTTATTCATGGGTATTCGAAAAATCGAGCATGTCGGAATCCGCGTGTCCGCGCTGGAGGATTCGATCGAATTTTACGAGCGGGTTATCGGGCTGAAGCTGCTTCACACGATCGGGGAGGTCGGCGACCCATTGCGGCTCGCTTTTCTATCTTTTCCGGGACAGGAGTCAGTAGAGGTAGAACTGGTTAGTTTGCAGGGCGGGGAAGATCTGCCGGGAGAAGGGCGCGTTCACCACATCGCCTTCACCGCCAGCGAGATCGAGGAAGAATACGCCCGTATCGCCGCTTTGGGCCTGTCGGGGCTTGACGGGGAAATCCGCTCACTCCCGGGTGGCGGCCGCTTTTTCTTCTTTAACGGACCGGACGGCGAGCGGATTGAGTTTTTTCAGCCGGCCGTGACGGTGTGACGGCATTGCGGTGTGATGGAGTTGCAGTGTGATGGACTGACGGAGTGACCGTCTTCGGGTCGAACGCGGCTTTCCACTTTCGCAGCATAAAATTGGCAATCAAGCCTTGATCTAATGGGGAAATCCGTGATCTACCGGTGGAGCCGACGCTAAATCAGAGCGGAAAGCTTTTCCCGGTTTTGGCAACGGCTTCGCGGGGGCAGCTTCAGGAATAGTTGCAAAGCGATCGCCCCACTAGGCCGGATTTGGTTAAGGCCTGCAGCCGAGTTCATTTTTTTCACGGGAAGAAGGGCAAGCCGATGGAATCAACTGCGAAAGCCGAAAGTACATCTCATTTAGGGCTATATGATAAAAAAGTAGACTTTGGCCCGCAATGAACTGCATTTTTACATTTGAACCATCGGATTGACCTGCTTTTAGGCTGATTTTCGTTCTGTGAAGTTGAAATGCGTTTTTCCTTAACAAATCTGAGAAAGCGAGTGCTGCGCATGGAAGAGCGAACGTTTACGTTCGAAAACGGCGCCGGCCATGACGTGTTCGTCTATCGCTGGAGCGCGGAAGGAGCCGCTCCCCCGCCGCGGGGTGTGCTGCAAATCGCTCACGGCATGGCGGAAACCGCGAAAAGATACGAGCGCCTCGCCCGGGTTTTGACCGCCCGCGGCTTTGTCGTTTACGCCAACGACCATCGCGGTCACGGCCGCACCGCCAGAGGCCCGGAGGAATTGGGCTGGCCCGGCGAAAACGGCTTTAACGGCATGGTGCAGGATCTCATCAACCTTGGCGCAATCATCCGCGGCGAGCACCCGGAGCTGCCGCTGTTTTTGCTCGGCCACAGCATGGGGTCTTTTTTAACGCAAAAAATAATGTATGCTGCACACGAGCCTTACCGCGGGTTCGTCCTTACGGGTACGAACGGGCCGCGCTCGCTGCTCGGCTTCGGCAAAAACCTGGCCCGCCTGCAGGCAAGGTTTCAAGGAGATGATCATCCCAGTTTCCTGATGAACGCGCTCACCTTCGGCGGCTTCAACCGGAAGTTTCTGCCCGCCAGAACTCCGTTTGACTGGTTGTCCCGCGACGAGCTTGAGGTCGACAAATACATAAACGACCCTTACTGTGGTTTTCTGTGCAGCGCCGGTTTTTTTCAGGATTTTTTCGATCTGCTGCAGGAAATCCATCAGCCGGAGCAAATGCAGTATATCCCGAAACATAAGCCGGTCTATATTTTCGCCGGCGACCAGGACCCGGTCGGCTTGCACGGCGAAGGCATTCGGCGGCTGAGCGCTTTGTATTCCTGGCTGGGGCTGCAGGAAGTCGAGGTAAAGCTGTACCCCGGCGGGCGCCACGAAATGCTGAACGAAATCAACCGTGACGAAGTGATGAACGATCTTGCCGATTGGCTGGGGCGCCATTTGCCTATCAGCGCGGAGGCTGAGGGCAGCTCCTCATAGCATAGCAATCAAGCCGCTGAATAAGTCAGCGGCTTGATTTTGGTGTTTTGCGCAGGCTGATCAGCAGTTGGCTTCCCGTCGAACGTTCTCCGATACTCAGTGGGTCGTCCGCCAGATACTCGGTGGAATTCCCGGAGGAATACCTGCCGGATGCCTGCCGATATTCGATGGGATGCACAATAGCGGAGTTTTTTGTCCTTATTTTCGCCATTCGGCCACCTTTCGTAGGAATAACGACATTTTTTTCCTCTATTTCCACGGCGGGCTCCCGTTTCTCCCCCATTTAAGCCGGTCAGCGGAAAATAAGGCCCTTTTATGTCGCTAATTGCCTCATCCCTCGATTGGGAAGGAAATAACGGCCTTTTTTTCCTCTAATTCGAGCCAGTGATCACCAGCGTTGCATAAACTCTTGCACTAGACAAGTTGTAGCCCTGATACTTTCCAGATTTCCCGCAATTGCTCAGGTTTTCGAATCGAAACTATCGTCCGCCAGAAATCTAACGGTTGTAACTGCGGCTATTTTACGAAAAAAGGCCTTTTGTAAATTCTAACGGTTGTGATCGCCACTATTTGCCTTAATCTAAGCAGAATTAGCCGAGTTTAAGCGAAATAAGCGCTATGGCAACCGTTAGAATTTGAAATCAACGTTTTTGGGACAAATAGCGATTGTGGCAACCGTTAGAATAGTTTGTGGTTAACGCAACGCTAGCGGCCGGTAATAGAAGGTGCCAAAGATAGCGGAATTGCCAGCGGCGCATGAAAAAATACCGGGCGCTCGTCCTCGCTCTGCTGGTACAGCACGATCAGCAGGGTCGTGTCCGCAGCGGCGGGGAGAGGATCGGCGACTGAGAGTGAAACGGCGGTTGTGGCCGCGTCTACGGTGGTCGCCGGGGCCGCCGCTACGACTTCGCCCGTGGCCGTGACCGTAGCGGCGTCTGCGCCTGCGCCTGCGGTTGCGGCTGTAGCTGCGACATCGCCTGCGCCTGCGGTTGCGGCTGTAGCTGCGACATCGCCTGCGCCTGCGACATCCGCGCCTGTGGTTGCAGCATCACCCGCGCCTGCGGCTGTAGCTGCGACATCGTTTGCGCCTGCGGTTGCGACATCACCCACGGTTGCGGCATCACCCACGGTTGCGGCATCACCCGCGGTTGCGGCTATAGCTGCGACATCGCCTGCACCTGCGCCTGCGGCGGAAGCCGCAACCGTGCTCCCGCTTTGCGCCGCAGGCTCTGCCGGGGCTTCCTTCCCGGCGAGCACGTCGCCCAGCCGGAACGGCAGCACCTCCAGGCAGGCGTATTTCTGCAGCTCGCGCTCGTCCAGACCGTAGGCCGCGAAGTCTGCGGACAACGCCGCCGGATGCTCCGCCAGCGCCTTGAAATAGCCGCTGCGGCGGTCCTTGTCCAGCCGGTCCTCCCACCAGATTTTGCGCGGCTTGTATTTATGCCCGAGCAAATAATCGAGCTTCATCAGGCCAAGGGCCACCTCCGGCCGCTTCAGGCCGCGATGGGCGAGAAATTCGTGCAAACGGGCGAACAAGTCCTCAAGCTGATGGCCGATCCGCTGCCAGCCCCGCTCTTCCCAGTAATCGCCGAACTCCTGGAAGAAATCGAACGGCGAGTCGAACTCGCGGCTCACCAGATATTCCAGCGTGTGGTCCATCCGATGCGCGTTCCAATATTTCTCCAGCACATCCTCGAGCCGTTTCAGGCGTACGACGTCCGAAAACGGCAGCACATCGTTGCCCAAAATCTCATAAGGAGCATGGTCCATATACACGTAATTGTATTTGGCCGCGTCATTCCGCAGCCCGGTTCCGCGCAGCATTTTCAGGAAGCCGAGCTGCAGCTCCTCGGGACGCAAAGCAAACACGTCGTTAAACGTCTTGCGGAACGTCGCGTAATCCTCCTCCGGCAGCCCGGCGATCAGATCGAGATGCTGGTCGATTTTGCCGCTGTCCTTGATTTTGGTCACCGTGCGGGTCAGCTTCGCGAAGTTCTGCCGCCGCTTGACGAGCTCGTTGGTCGGATCGTTCGTCGACTGCACGCCGATTTCGAAGCGGAAGATCCCCGGCGGCGCGTTTTCCGCCAGAAAATCCAGCACCTCGGGCCGCATGATGTCCGCCGTGATTTCGAATTGAAACACGCAGCCTTGATGGTTGTCGATCAGAAACTGGAACATTTCCATCGCATAGCTGCGGTTGATGTTAAACGTGCGGTCCAAAAACTTGATCGTTTTCGCCCCGTGCTCGATCAGGTACAGGATGTCGGATTTCACGCGTTCGATATCGTAATAGCGCACCCCCACCTCGATGCTGGACAGGCAAAACTGGCAGCTGAACGGGCAGCCCCGGCTCGTCTCAAAATAAATGATCCGCTTACCGAGGTTCGGAATGTCTTCGGGAAAACGGTGCGGCGAAGGCAGCGTGTTCAGGTCGGATTTTGGCCGCGGCGGGTTGATCACAACCTCCTCGCCTTTACGGTAAGCCGCGCCGAACACGAAGTGGAACTTCCGGTCGCCGGACAGCTCCTGCAGCAAATGATGGAACGTCTCCTCGCCGTCGCCCATCACGATGAAATCAACATCGCGAACGCGCTCCATCCAATGCTGCGTATCGTAAGACACCTCAGGGCCGCCCAGCACAATCGCCGTTTCCGGCAGCACCTTTTTCAGCAACCGGATCACTTTGATCGTCTCTTCGATGTTCCAGATGTAACAAGAGAAGCCGACCACGTCGGGCCGGCGCTGAAACAGGTCGGAAACGATGTTCATCACGGGATCCTTGATCGTATATTCGGCCAAATCGATATCGAACTCGTTCCCGCTGTAAGCTTTAAGCAGCCGAATGGCCAGCGAAGTGTGGATAAATTTTGCGTTTAAAGTCGCCAGTATGACCTTCATGTTTCACAACCCTATTCCATATTTTGAAAAAAATCCAAAAACGGTTTCCCATACTTCCGGTATTTGACTTCCCCCACGCCTTTAATCCTCAGCATATCCGCTTCGCTCGTCGGGCAGACGACGCTCATTTCGCGCAGTGTCGCATCGTTGAAAATGATATAAGAAGGAACATGCTCCTTCTCGGCCAGATCGCGCCGGATGAGGCGCAGCTGCTCGAAAATCGTCTCATTCACCGCGGACGGGCCGTCGTCATAGCCTCTGCGGCGCGATCCGCCGCCGGATCCGCTCTGTTTGCCGGCGGCCGGCTCCGGCGCGCGCAGCATCACTTGATGGCGGCTTTTCAGCACCTCCACGGCCAGCGGCTGCAGGCGTACGACCGGGTACTGCCCTTCGGACAGGGCCAAATAACCCTCGGCGATAAACACGTTGATCAGCTCGGAAATTTCCTTCTCCGTGCGCGTGCGCATCATTCCGTAGGTCGGCAGCGAGTCGAAGCCGTACTGCAGCACCTTTTTGTTCTGCGAGCCCTTAAGAACGGAGGAGACCAGCGACACGCCAAACCGCTCCCGCATCCGGTGGATGCAGGAGAAGACGATCTGCGCGTCGCGGGTCATGTCGACCAGCTCGCGTTCGTCCCGGCAGGAGCTGCAGATGCCGCACGGCGTGTGGTCATGCTCCTCGCCGAAGTAATCGAGCATCGCCCAGCGCAGGCACTTGGTCTGATAGCAGTATTCCACCATCTGCTGCAGCTTGCGGTATTCGTTGCGCTTGCGGTTTTCGTCCTGCGGATTTTGCTCGATCAGAAATTTTTGCGTCATGATGTCCTGCGGGCTGAACAGCAAAATGCATTCGCTCGGCTCGCCGTCGCGGCCGGCCCGGCCGGCTTCCTGGACATACGCTTCCATATTTTTCGGCATATTGAAGTGGATGACGTACCGCACGTTCGACTTGTCGATTCCCATGCCAAACGCATTGGTGGCAACCATCACGCGGATATCGTCATACAGGAACGCCTCCTGGTTTTCCTCCCGCTCCTTGTCGGACAAGCCGGCGTGGTAGCGGCCCGCCGGAATGCCGGAGCGGCGCAGCCGGTCGTACAGATCGTCGACCTCCTTGCGGGTCGCCGCATACACGATGCCGGGCTGGTGCGCGTGCGTGTTCGCATAGTTCATCACGAACTCGCGTTTATTTTCACCGCGCAGCACCGACATCGCCAGATTGTCCCGGCCGAGGCCGGTGACGAAGACGGCTGGCTCCGCGAGCCGCAGCAGCGACACCATGTCGTCCATGACCTCCGGCGTCGCCGTCGCGGTGAAGGCCGCGATGATCGGGCGCTGCGGCAGCCCCTGCACAAACGGCGACACCGCCAGGTAACTCGTCCGGAAGTCGTGCCCCCACTGCGAAACGCAGTGCGCTTCGTCCACGGCGACGCAGGAGATGGTTAGCCCGCTCATCTCTTCGCGGAACCAGTCCAGCTCCAGCCGCTCCGGGGCCACGTACAGCAGCTTCAGCTCGCCGCGCCGGGCGGCGCGGATGCGCTCGTTCACCTCTTTGCCGGTGAGCGTGCTGTTGATGTAAGCGGCGGAGATCCCCATCGCGGTCAGCGCGTCCACCTGATCCTTCATCAAAGAAATGAGCGGCGACACGACCAGCGTAAGCCCCGGCAGCAAAAGCGCCGGAACCTGGTAGCAGATCGATTTGCCGCCGCCGGTGGGCATAATGCCAAGCGTATCCGCGCCCGACAGCACGCTTTCCACGATTTTTCGCTGACCTTCGCGGAAATCGGGGTAGCCGTAATATTTTTGCAGCAATTGCCGCGCTTGTTCCATGTTTGCTGTTTGTGAAATCATTTGCTCCTCACTCTTCTCCCTAAATCCATATACTTAAAGTTTACCGGGCTTGGCCGCACCTTGGCAACCATGATCCGTCGATCCGCGAATCCATCGCTCCGCGATTCGCCGATCCACGATCCATTAAGCGCGCCGCCTCACGCCCTTTCGCGCCTAAATAAACCGCCTCTACATAAACATTTCCAAAATAACCAACACTCTAATTAGTTAGCGTGCTTGCTTCTACACAAGTTGAACTATGGATTGTACGGATCAGGCCAGCCGTGTGAAATGTTTTTACGGTCGCTGTTGTTCGCGGATTTCTGATGATTTTTTTAGATTCCAGCAAGGATGAAATCCGCTCACAAAGGCGACCACTGCCGTGCCTAACTTCCGCATTTGGTTAGTTCAACTATATATAACCCGTTTAGGCGGGCGAATAGCCGCACCCGAACGACCAAACACAGCTGCGGAGGGCTTAAGTGATGTTGGATTGGAAACGCAAATACGAAACTTTTGTGGAAAAGCAGCGCCAAGCCGGCTCCTCGTCTTCTTCCTCCAAAGATACCGGCGGACAGGACGGTAAGCGGGGAAACGCCAAGCAACTGGACAGCAGCCTGGAACGCAATTTGCGGGAAGTGCAGGTGCGGCTCGGCGACAATACCGATCTTACCGTTCGGAAACTGCATTACGGCCAGCGGGAAGCGGCATTGTTGTATTACTCCTCCCTAACCGACCAAAAGCAGATCCAGGAAGGGATCGTCAGAGCGCTGATGTCGGCGGAGGGCGGACGGGAATCCGGTTCGGGGGACGATGTGCTGACCGCCCTTTGCGAAGAAACGATCTACATTAATGTGGGGGCGCGCAGCTCCGATTGGAGCGCTCTGCTGGAATGGATGACCAAAGGGCATGCCGTGCTGCTGCTGGACGGATTCGCAGAGGGGCAAACCTTCGATTCGCGTAAAATCAAAAAACGCGGCATCGAGCAGCCGCAAACCGAGCAGGTCATCCGCGGCGCCCGGGAAGGATTTATCGAAGCATTGGAAACGAATCTGTCGCTGATCCGTTACCGGCTGCAGAGCCCCAGTCTGAAAATCGAAACCGGGGATATCGGGGCGCGGACCAAATCGAAAGTGGCGGTATGCTATATGGACGGCATCGCAAACCCGGAGCTGATCGGCGAAGTGATGCGGCGCTTGGGAAAAATCAACATCGACGGGATCATCGATGCCGGTTATATCGAACAGTTTATCGAAGACCAGCCGCTGTCCCCTTTTCCGCAAATCCAAAATACGGAACGGCCCGATAAAACCGTCGCCGCCTTGCTGGAAGGGAGGGTCGCGATTTTGGTCGACGGCTCCTCCTTTGCGCTGATCGTGCCGGCGCTGTTCGATCAGTTTTTTCAAACGATCGACGATTATTCCGAACGGTTTCTGATCGCAAGCCTGCTCCGGTTCGTCCGGTTAATGGCCTTGATGTTTTCCATCTTCTTTCCGTCGCTGTATGTGTCCGTCATCTCCTACAATCCCGAGCTGATGCCGACGGATTTTGCCGTGGCGATCGCCGGCGGCCGGGCGGGCGTTCCTTTTCCGGCCATGCTGGAAGTGCTCATCATGGAGGTTTCCATGGAAATTTTGCGCGAGGCGACGATCCGGCTGCCGCAGATGATCGGCGGCGCCTTATCGATCGTCGGCGTTCTCGTCGTCGGCCAGGCGGCCGTTTCCGCCGGTTTGTCGAGCCCGATTACGGTCGTCATCGTCGCCCTGACCACGATCGGATCGTTCGCGACGCCCGCTTATAATGTGGCGATCGCCTTGCGTATGCTCCGCTTCCCCCTGATCGTCCTGGCCGGCTTGTTCGGGCTGTACGGGGTGATGATCGGAAGTATTTTTATCATCAACCATTTGTTGTATCTCGAATCATTCGGAGTCCCCTATTTAAAATCGATTGTGGCCAAGAAACGCGCCGGAATCAAGGATACCTTCATGCGCGCTCCGCTCTGGTGGATGGGCAGACGCCCCAGCTATCTGCATGCGGTCGATGATACGCGGCGCGCCGAAGGCACGCTTGAGCGCCAACTCGAAAAAATCATTCTACCGGAGGGAAGCCACGATGAAAAACGCAAGGAAGATCAGCACGATACAGCTGGCGATCGTGATCAGTAGCACGATTTTCGGCTCCAACGTCTTAAGCCTTCCTAGAATTATGGCCGAAACCGCCGGCACCGCCGCTCCGCTATTCACGGTGACCGGCACGGTTTGCGCTGCAGTCACCCTGTTCATCTTTGCGCTCCTGAGCCAGAGATTCAACGGTCAAACGATTTACGGCTACAGCCGCACCTTAATCGGAAGATGGCCGGCCTTTATTACCCATGTTCTGGTGCTGGCCGTTTTTCTGATTACGACCGCCCTCGGGCTTCGGCAAATCGGAGATGTGCTCTCCACCGTCGTCTTTCGCAAAACGCCCATCGAGATGAGCATTCTGCTGATGCTGCTTCTGATCGCTTTCTCCAGCAGGAGGAACGTGCTTAAGTTTTGCTATATACATATTTTTTACTGGCCTTTCGTGATTACGCCATTTCTGTTTCTGGTTCTCATCTCCGCCAAATCGATCAATCCGTTGAATCTGATGCCGCTGCTGGGCAATGAGCCTCCGGACATCGTGCCGGCGCTGTTTTCATCGGCCTCCCTCTATTTGGGTTCTTTTATCATCGCCATCCTGCTCCCTATCACGGAAAAACCAAGGAAGGCCCTGAAAGCAAGCGTTATCGCCATTTCGGTTTCCGGAGGGATGTACCTCTTGATCACCCTATCGGCCCTGGGCATATATGGAGTGGAGGAAGCAAAGCTGCTGTTGTATCCAACCCTTGAAGTGGCCAGATCCATTGAACTGAGCGGCCAGGTCATCGAGCGCTTTGACGCGATCTTTATCATCATGTGGGTGATAAACATCTATTCGACGCTGTATTCCGGCTACTACATTTCGGCTTATTCGCTTAGCGAGCTGCTGCGGATGCAGGATCAGCGATCGACCTCTACCCTGCTGATTCCTGTTTTTTTCGCCATCGCCATGCTCCCGGAAAACCTGTTTCAACTATACGACATCTCCCGGATCGCCGATTGGTCCGGCTATATTTTTCTGACGGGATACGGTCTGCTGCTCTTGGTGGTTTCGCTCATTCGGCGCGGGAGGAGGACTTTCCCATGAATAAGAGGTTTCCCAAAAAGTTCCTGCTGTGCGTAATGGCCTTGATTCTGCCGCTCTGCTTGTCCGGGTGCTGGGATCAGGTTGAAATCGAGAACCGGGCGCTGGTGCTTGGTCTTGCCATCGACGAGGCGCCGCCGGAGAGCGCCAAGGAAGATCCGAAGGTCACCGTCCTTAAAAATCAGCCGATCAACGGCAAAATGATTAGAGTGACCGCGCAAATCGCCGTTCCCGGGCGCGTTCCTTTAGGGCCGGGCGGCGGCATGGGCGGCGGCGGCAGCACGGGGAACGCCAATCCGGTTTGGGTCGTGCAAGTCATCGGCCACACCCTGGACGAGGCGCTGAACAATTTGCAGCAGGAAATCGCCGATCCCCGCTACCTCGTCCATCTGCGGATAATCGTGATCAACGAAGAGATCGCCAAGCTGGGGCTTGATGAACTTAACGATTTCCTGCGCCGCAACCCGGAAGTCCGCCGCCGTATCTGGCTGCTCGTTTCCGATATTGAAGCGGCAAGGCTGATGAAGGTCGCCCCTCCGCTGGAACGGGTCCCGACGCTTTACCTGGATGCCATGGTGGAAAAAGCGATCGGCATGGGCAAGTTTCCGCCCAATTATCTCGGCGCTTTCTGGGATGAGGAATCGAAATGGGGGCAGGACGGCTTCTTGCCTTACATCACCATTAAGGGCAAAGAAAACGTGATGATCAAAGGAATCGCTTATTTCAGCGACGGCCGCCTCGCGGGAACCAGCGATCCGATCGAAATCGGGGCTTACATGGCGGCCAAAGGCCTGAATCCCGGCGGATATTCCACCCTGTACCATGTCCCCGGCATCGGTTACGTCATGACTAAAGTTACGGAACGGCACGCGAAGACCGATGTCAAAATCGTGGACGGCAAGCCCCATGTTTCCTTTAAGATCCATGTCGAATCCGTTCTCGACGAGCAGTTTGGTTCCGAGCAAGCCGTCGACAGTTCGGCGGACATCCGAAAGATCGAGAGGGTGTTCGATCAAAACGCGGCGGCCCTGATCAAGTCGTTCATCCGCAAAACCCAGCGCGATCATTCGGATATTTTCGGGATCGGAGAATACGTAAGAGCCCACTACCGTTCCTTCTGGCGGGACAATATCCGCCAAAAACGCGATTGGGAGTTGATGTACGCGGATATTCCCGTGGACGTCGAAATCGAAAACACGATCCGCCGCGTCGGAATGAAAAGCAAATAGGAGGAAGCCCGAATGACCCGCATGCTCGCATTTACCTCCAGCCTGCTCCTGTTTTCGGGACTTATTTTGCTGCTGGTGGACAAGGAAATTTACAGGCTGGCCCATATGCAAAAAGAACAGCGCAGCGCCCGCGTTTTGGGCTGGGCCGAAATCGTTCTCTCGATCGCGGGGTTTCTTGCTTTTCTGCTGCTGCGTATTTAAGTAGGCGTTCAAAAAGCGAACAACCTCTCGTGCGCGGACGCAAGCCCTCCCGGCCGCTTGGAGCCTAGCGCAAGCCGCTTGAAGCCGGGCCGCCTGTGGTGCTCCCCGCTCCCCCGTGGTATAGTGAGACTGTACCTTTTTCGGAAATGGAGATTTTGGATCAATGAACGATCATAAACCACGTTACAATACATCGCGCCTTCCCGGGAAAACCCGGGATTCGCACCCGCGTTCGAAACCCGCTGCGAAGTCGTCCGCCGCCAGCCGCGAGCAGGCCGACCGGCTGAAGACGGGCGACAGGATCGTCGTCACGGTCAAGCGGCTTGGGATCAACGGCGAAGGGGTCGGCTATTACCGCCGCAAAGCGGTGTTTATCGAAGGCGCTATCCCGGGGGAAGTCATCAAGGCGGAGGTTACCGGCGTTTCGGACAAGTTCATTTCCGCCGTCATCAAGGAGATCGAAAAACGCTCACCCTACCGGGTGGATGCGCCCTGTCCGGTTTTCGGCATTTGCGGCGGCTGCCAAATCCAGCATCTGTCCTATGAGGGCCAGCTTGCCGGCAAAGAGGACATGGTGCGCGAGGCGTTCTCCCGTTATGCCGGGCTCCAGGACGTCCGGATCAAGCCGATGCTGGGCATGGAGCATCCCTGGAATTACCGCAACAAAGCGCAGCTGCAGCTCGGCATGGCCCAGGAAGGCGTGATCGCCGGACTATACGCGGCCGACTCGCACAAGCTGATCGACATCACCGGCTGCCCGATCCAGCATCCGAAGATCAATGAAGCGGTGGACCGGACGCGCAACGTCCTGCAGCAACTGCAAATCCCCGTCTACCGGGAAAAAAGCAATCAGGGACTCGTCCGCACGATCGTCGTCCGCTGGGGGTTCCAGTCGGAGCAGCTCCAGGTCACGCTGGTGACGGCAAGCGACAAGCTGCCCCGCCAGGCCGAGCTGATCAAAGCGCTGCGGCTGGCGATGCCCGATCTGACGAGCATTGCGATGAACGTCAACCCGAAAAACACTTCGCTGGTCTTCGGCAACAAGACGGTGATCCTGTGGGGCGAAGACAGCATCCAAGAGTCGCTGGGCGACCTGGAGTTTACGTTGTCGCCCCGGGCCTTTTTCCAGTTGAATCCGATTCAGACGGTGAAGCTGTACGAGACGGTGCGCGCCGCCGCCGGGCTGACCGGCCGGGAAACAGTCGTCGACGCCTATTGCGGCACCGGCACGATCGGCCTGTGGCTGGCGCCTTACGCCCGGGAGGTGCGCGGGATCGAGTCAATCCCCGAGGCCGTCGAGGACGCGAAAGCGAACGCGGCCCGCAACGGGCGGGACAACGCCGCCTTTTACGCCGGCTACGCCGAGGAGCTGCTGCCCCGCTGGGTGAAGAGCGGCTTCGCGCCGGACGTCATCGTCGCCGATCCGCCGCGCACCGGGCTCGCTCCCCGCTTCCTCGAAGCGGTGCTGCGCACGAAGCCGAAGCGCTTCGTTTACGTCTCCTGCAACCCTTCCACCCTGGCGAAGGATTGCAAGGTGCTGCTGGACGGCGGTTACGCCATTGATTGGGTGCAGCCGGTCGACATGTTCCCGCAGACGAGCCATGTGGAGTGCGTTGTCCTATTGCAGCGGAAAAACGGTTAAATTATTGAAAGTGGAGGAGGCCGGACACCGGAACGAGGAACCGCCGGCCTTCAAAATAGCGGCACTTTTAGTACTTATATTAAGAGCCTTAGCATGTTCAAGCCCATTAGTGGATTTTTTTGTCCTTATTTTCATACGAATGGTCCAAAACGGGGGCATTTCCTTGCGATTCGTGAAAATAGCGACATAAATTCCCTCTATTTCTCTCAAATGGACGGATATCGGCAGAATAACGACATTTTCTGTCCTTAAAAGGTTTGTCAGCAACTGACTGAAACTGGTGAATTGAAGAAGCAGCTCATTAAAAAAGATCAGGCTACCGAAGTCCTGGTCTTTTTTTAATGGAACTGCTAGAGTTGACAACGCACACTAATTCGACTAACATCTAATTAAACAATCGACTAATTTGATGCCTCTTAAATTTGTTGGCTGAGGGAGGACGAACCTTTTGGATGATAACGATAAGCGCTTTAGGGAGTCCGTCATTAAAAATTTTTTTACAGCCGAAGGACGGCTAAAGAGCATTCCCGCACAACTCAAGAAGAAGCTTGTTGTACTGGAACGGATAGCACTAAAGCTAGAGCCGGGACGAAAGTACAGTGAGAAGGAGATGAATGAATTGATTAAGGGTTATCATGACGACTATGCGACAATACGCAGGGAATTTATAATTCACCGGTTCATGTTTCGGGAGAACCAAATTTACGAGCTAAACCCGCAAGAACTATGGACAAAATGGGATGAGCTTTCATGATGAAGTTAGGTGCTAAACCGGCACTTATTTATGATTAGCTACGATCAGCGGCAAACGTAACACCGGCCGATTCTCTCGCCGCTTGCACGATTTCCATGACGCTCCGGCTTTGCTCCAGCAATAGCTCCGCGGCCTGCGTGTCCTGCCGTGCAATAATCCGTTCAAACTCCACGAACTCGTCATACATCCGGTGCGCGTGATTTTTATGATCCACTTTTTCCGGCAGCGCTTGACGATGGAGAGTATAGGTATACGAATCGCAGATATTCGCCGGACTGTTCATCTGAATGACGCCCTTGTCTCCTTGAATGCTGTAGAAGGCAGAAGCCGAGCTATCCTTGGCGCCAACGCAGACGGCCTTAAAATGTCCGTAATCCAGCAGCAATACGCCGGAAGTGTCAATCCCCCGCTCGATATTGGCCGTATATTGCACATGTTCCGGGCTGCCGAACAATCCGGTTACCCAGTGGATGTTGTAAATGTTGATGTCCATCAGCGCTCCGCCGGACATTGCCGGATCAAACGCGGGCAGCGTGTTCCCTGCTTTAAAAGCGTCATAACGGGAGGAATATTGGGAGTAGTTGCACTGCACGATTTTGATATCGCCAAGCAATCCCGCACGTTCTTTTATCGATTTGTAATTTTGCAGATGAATCGTTGTGACCGCCTCCAGCAGCATCAAGCCGCGCTCGCGCGCCAGCCTGTCCAACTCCAGAAACTCCCGCAAATTCGATGTAAAAGGCTTCTCGCAAATCACATGTTTGCCCTGCAGCAATGCCTTTCTGGCAAAAGAATAGTGCAGATGATTGGGCAGGCCGATATAAACCGTATCCAAATCATCCTCCAGCATCCTGTCGTAATCCGTGTAAATCTTCGGAATCCGATACTGCTGCCGTAATTGCCCCAGTTTCTCATAGCTTCTCGGCGTGCCGCAGATGGCGATGACGGAAATGTTAGGAATCTCATGAATAAAACTCAACAAATCCAACACGATCTTACCCGCGCCCGCTATTCCCAATTTCATCTTGTCCGTACACTCCTTATCCTTTTAATTTAATGACTCCATTATAGGAACATAAACTCCCGCTCGTATAGAGACTGCCGCCAGAATGGTACTTATGTTCAGCCGTGCCGATGGCGCTCCCCCTAATGCTGAACCAAAAGTTCATTTTCTATGCTTCTGAGCGAATCCTTTGGTACAATAAATCTTGAGGTGTGGGGCTGATGAAAATACTAACATTGCTGAAAGAGATGAGAGGTTTTACGCCTAACGAACAGAGCATTGCCGCCTACGTTCTGCAGCATCCGGAGAACTGCCTGTCCTTAAGCATCCATGAGCTTGCCCGGGCGGCTTTCACCTCGCATTCCGCCGTGGTTCGTCTGACGCAAAAGCTCGGCTTGGCCGGTTTCAAGGAATTCAAAATCAAACTGGCCCAGGAACTGCAGCAATCCCTTCAGCAGATTTCCGGCGTAGATCCAAACCTGCCTTTTGGGGTGCATGAGTCTTCCATCCAGGTAGCCAAAGGGATGGCCGAACTGCTGAAGGAGACTATTGAGAAAACATTTGTTTTGCTGGATCATGAGTTGTTGAACCGGTCTGCCGAAATGCTGAACCGTGCGAAGCGGATTTTTATGTTTGCCCTGGGGGATTCTCAAATTCGTGCCCAGAGCTTTCAAAATAAACTGATTAAAATCAACAAATATGCCATTATTGCCACCGAACTGGCGGAATGGGCGCAGCATACCGTGAATATGACTCCGGAGGATTGCGCCGTTTTTCTGACGTATCACAGTAAATCGCCCATCTATTTGAAGGCCGCCCGGCATCTCAAAAATACCGGAGTTCCCATGCTGACCATCACCTCTTCGGCCCGCAGCGAACTGGCCGCACTCAGTACGGTTTGTATTCAGGTGCCAAACGACGAGTTGTCCTATACCAAAATCGGGACCTTCTCTTCCCAGATCGCATTTGAATATGTGTTAAACGTGCTGTACTCCTGCATTTACAAACTCGACTACTCCAAAAACAGGCAGACCGCCCTTCAATCGCTAACTGCCTTTCAAGCGTTCGACATGATGCAAAATCTTTGAAAAATGAGGATATAAATCCTAGACGGAAGGAGCAGCAAACATGGAAACTATGAATGAACCGCAGCGGATGGAGCAGGCTTTGCAGCAATTGGCGCGGTTGATCCTTCGCCACGCCCCGTCGAACGGAACGCATCGGACGGTGATGCCTTCTTTGACGCTGATGTATGCCGCGCATCCGGCGGAACCGCTGGAAACCGTACACAAGCCCTCCATTTGCGTCGTGGCGCAAGGGGCGAAGACGGCCACATTGGCTGAGGAAACCTACCGTTACGATCCTTCGACTTATTTGGTCACTTCCGTCGAATTGCCGACCATCGGGAGAATTGTCGAGGCTACGCCCGAGATCCCCTATTTAAGTTTAAAGCTGAGCTTCGACGCCGACGTCATTCTTGAGATTTTGAACAAAATGGATCTGCCCGTTTCCGCTCCCGCGGAAGCCGGCCGCGGCATCAGCGTAAACCGGATGTCCTCATCGCTGCTCGAAGCCGCCGTGCGGCTCATGCAGTTGCTCGATACGCCTGAGGATATACCGGTTATGGAGCCGCTCATCGTCCGCGAAATTCTGTATCGAATGCTTCAAGGGGAACCAGGGGCTCTCCTCCATCAATTTGCAATCGTCGGCAGCCATGGGTACAACATCGCGCAGGCGATCCGGGTGATTAACCGGCAATATGACCGCCCGCTGGCGGTCGAGCAGCTCGCCAAGTCCGCGAACATGAGCGTGTCGGCGTTTCACAAGCATTTCAAACGCGTCACCGCGATGAGTCCGTTGCAATACCTGAAATCGGTGCGTTTGCAGGAAGCTCGGCGGTTGATGTTGGCGGAGTCCATGCCGGCATCCGATGCGGCGTTCCGCGTCGGCTACGAGAGCCCGTCCCAGTTCAGCCGGGAATACGCCCGGATGTACGGAAAACCGCCGATGCGGGATGTCCAGGAGTCAAAAGGGGTGGGTTCTTAGCTCACCGCCGGATTTGATCCACCTCTTCCCTTGAACTTGCAGCGCACAACATGGATGACCGTTTAGGCTTGAGTGAAACGGAAATTGAGGTCTTGAAGAAACAGCTTCATTAAAAAAGAAGATCAGGACGCCGACGTCCTGATCTTCTTTTTACTTATCGAGAGGCAACCTCCTCCGCCGCACCGGCAATATCCTTCGCGGTCAGCTTGTAGAACTGTTTTAGGTATTCAAGCTTGCCGACCTGGCCGAATTGTTCCCTGACGCCGATCCGCCGCATTCGGGTAGGGCAATGTTCACTGAGCACCTCGGCCACGGCGCTTCCCAGTCCGCCGATCACGTTATGGTTTTCCGCCGTAACGACCGCTTTGGTTTTTTCGGCGTACTTGACGATTAACTCTTGATCGATGGGTTTGATCGAGAACATATCGATCACTGACGCTTCGATGCCCTGCTCTTGCAGCAGGTCAGCCGCTTTTAAGGATTCCGCCACCATAATACCGCTGGCAATAATGGCGACATCGCCTCCTTCACGCAGAACCTTTCCTTTCCCCGCTGCAAACACCTCATGTTCCGGGTAAAGTTTTACGGCATGTTTGCGGATCGTGCGTATATAATGAATCCCGTATTCTTGTTCAATTTTGCGCAGCAGGTAACGCAGCATCGTGGAATCGCTCGCCTCATACACCTGGGCCCCCGGAATCAGCCGAACCAGGCCAAGGTCTTCGAAGGCCATATGGGTACCGCCGTTATGCTCGGCGGTCACGCCGGCGTCGGAGCCTAAGATTTTGATGTTCGTTTTCGCGTAAGCGCCGGAAACGAACAGCTGGTCAAAGGCGCGGCGGGTGGCGAACTGGCCGAAGGTATGGACATAAGGGATCTTGCCCGTCAGCGACAGACCGGCGGCAACCCCCATCATATTCGCTTCCATAATTCCGGTGTTGATGATTTGCCCCGGAATCTCTTTCATTATTTTATTTGTCGAGATTGCGCTCATTAGATCGGCTTCCAGGCCGATGACATGGGGATTGGCCTTGGCCAGCTCCAACAACGTATTGGCATACATTTGGCGCATTTCCACGTTTTCCATTTCATAGTTTCCGGCAACTGCGTTCATCATAACTCCACCGCCTTTCCAAGTTTAGCTTCCAATTCCGCAATCGCCCTTAAAATAGCGGCTTCATCGGCTTCGCTGGGACGGATGTGATGGTTATCGGCCTTCTCTTCCAGATAAGGAACGCCCTGCCCTTTGACCGTATCCAAAATAATCGCAACCGGCTGATCCCCCTGCGCTTTTCCTTGTTCAATCGCTTCATGGATTTCCCGCAACGAACCGCCGTCCACCTTCATCGCGTAAAAACCAAAAGCGCTAAACTTCTCCGCAAAATCGAGCGGATCGATAATGTCCTTCGTTAAGCCGTCCAGCTGTTTTTTGTTGTCATCCACAAAGACAAAGAGGCGGTTCAGCTTATGATGCGCCGCGAATTGAAAAGCCTCCCAGCACTGCCCTTCGTTTAATTCGCCGTCCCCCACGATGCAATAGGTGTAATTGTCCTTACCCGATAGTTTATGAGACAGAGCCACCCCAACAGCCGCGGAAATGCCTTGGCCTAAAGATCCGGTGGTCATATCCACGCCCGGCGTTAAATTTTTATCGGGATGCGAAGGGAGCTTCGTGCCGTTTTGGTTTAACGTATACAAAACTTCTTCGGGAAAGTAGCCTTTAGCCGCCAAAGCGGCGTACAGCCCCGGTCCGCCATGGCCTTTGGATAAAATGAAATAATCGCGTTCCTCCCACTTCGGGTTTTGCGGATCGACTTTCATCACTCCGCCATACAATACGGCCAAAACCTCAACGATGGACAAGCTGCCGCCGTAATGGCCAAAACCAAGATGATGCAGCTCTTTTAACGTTTTTAAGCGGATTTCGTCACGAAATAATTCCAGTTTCTGCATATCTAAGCCCATTCGTATTTCCTCCTCTGGTATGTCTGGCATTTAAGCTTCCATCTGCTGCGAATCCTGGTTCGCTTTGCTTTTCTTAAAGAACCCGAATACCACGGCCAGCAGCACTAGTCCAACCACCGTTACGGTGACGCCTGTCGCCCCCAGCGATTTGGCGATATTCCCGAGCAAAATGCCGGAAGCCGCAAAATCGGTATCCGAGAACGTCGTGCTGGCAAAACCGAGGTTGCCTAGAACCGGCATTAAAAATACGGGAAGGAACGTAATGATCAAGCCATTTACAAAAGACCCCAGGGTTGCGCCGCGAACTCCGCCCGTGGCATTGCCGAATACCCCGGCCGTCGCCCCCGTAAAGAAATGGGGAACCACGCCCGGCAAGATGATCACGGAGCCTGTCATGGCCAAAATCACCATCCCCACGATCCCGCCAAGAAAGCTGCTGAAGAATCCGATCAGCACCGCGTTTGGCGCATAGGGAAAAACAACGGGACAATCGAGAGCAGGCTTGGAGTCCGGAACCAGCTTGGTGGAAATCCCTTTGAAAGCAGGTACAATTTCCGCGAGCACCAGCCGAACCCCGGAAAGGATCACGAACACCCCTGCCGCAAAGGTAACCCCCTGGATGACGGAGAATACAAGGTAATGCGTGCCGCCGCTAAGTTCTTTTTCCACATAAGACGGGCCGGCAAAAATAGCAATGATAATATAAAGAACCACCATCGTTAACGAAATGGTCACCGAACTGTCGCGCAAAAATCCCAGCCCTTTGGGAAAGCTGATCTCTTCCGTGGAACGGGAGCCTTTCCCGACAACCTTTCCGACAAGCCCGGAAGCAACGTAACCTATGCTCGAAAAATGCCCGAACCCCACGCTGTCGTTCCCTGTGATTTTCCGCATAATGGGTTGGCAAATGGCCGGAAACACCGCCATGATCAAGCCTAAAGCCAGGGAACCGACGATAATCAGCGGGATTCCTTCCAGGCCGGAAACCACCAAGATGACAGCAAGCATACAAGCCATATAAAGCGTGTGATGACCCGTCAAAAAGATATATTTCAGCTTTGTAAAGCGGGCAATCAGGATATTCGCGATCATGCCGAAGAACATAATGAAGGCGGTGGCGCTGCCAAATTCATTTAAGGCCATAGCCACGATGGCCTCGTTATTCGGCACAACCCCCGACACATGGAAGGCGCTCTGAAACATTTTTCCGAATGGATCCAGAGACTGAACAATGATTCCGGCCCCGGCGGAAATGACCAGAAAACCGAGGAACGTCTTGGTGGTTCCTTTCACGATCTCGCTTGCCGGTTTTTTCTGAATAATCAGCCCCACCAGAGAAATCAGCGCAACCAGGACGGCCGGCTGGCTTAAAATATCCATCATCAATTTGAGAATTCTTTCGCCCATAGCAGATGTCCCCCCGTTATTAAATCATTCCCTTTTCTTGGAATACGTCCTTAAGTTTGGCGCGCAAACCATCCATATCGATAATGCTGTCGATCACAATCACCTCTCCCAAGTGCCCCATTCCTGCGGCAATATCCTTGGCGGCGATAAACAGATCCGCGGAATCCGGCGTAGCCGAGCTAAGGTCGGAATGGTCCACTTCGACACCGCTTAACCCCAGCTCCGACAAGATTTGTTTGACGTTCATCTCCAACATAAAGCTGCTTCCCAAACCCGTACCGCAAATCGCTAAAATTTTCATAGCTCTTCTTCCTCCCGTTTCCATGTTTTAAACCGCGGCAGAATATAACTTGAATAAGTCAAGAAATGCTTCTATCGACGCTTCCTCTTTGAGGAGCTCAATGTTTTTGGTGTCGCTGAGAAGTTTCGTTAATTGCGTAAGCGCCTTAAGATGGGTCTTGTTATCATTGGCCGCAACGCAAAACAACAGCCGGACAGGGTATTTTTCGTCATTCAAAAAATAGACCGGCCGATTAAGCTTTAAAAAGCTCATCCCCACCTGGTTCACGCCCATTTTGGGACGCGCGTGCGGGATCGCCACTTCATTGCCAAGCACGACATACGGCCCCATGGTCTTGATATTTGCAATCATCGCCTCGATATAGGAGGACTCGATGGCTCCTTTCTCCAGCAGCGGGTTTGCCGCTACTTTAATCGCCTCTTCCCAATCCGAGAGCTGATCAACCACTTGGATCGTTTCTTCTTTTAATAAATCGTTTAGCACAGGTTGGCTCCTCCTCTGGATATCTATTTTTCTATGGAACGTCAGTTGGCTTAACGCATCCGTTAATCCCTTTTCGTCGAAAATGTCGGCGTAACGCCCAATCGTTTGGATCAGCTCTTTTAAGGACAGGTCCTGGTACCCGATCCCAAACAGCTGACGATACACTTCATTGACCAGCCTGTTTTTTTCGTTGGGCGTCATAATCGGCTTTACATAAAAGCACGGGAGCTTGGACTCGAGCTCGATCGTCGAAAAGATCAGATCATACGGATCGTCATTCTCTGTTTGGTACTCCTGTAAGGACAGCGTTTTTTCCACGGTGATTTCTGAAAACAGCGACTCGATCTGGTGCTTCACCATCAACGAAGAGCTGACTCCGCTGGGACAAACGACGATCGCTCGTTTCTTTTTCGGCATGGCGTGCTGCGGTTTGGCCAGCAGCGCTCCAAAATGCATCGTAATAAAGCCGATTTCTTCCTCCGGAATATTGATGCTTAGCAGCGATCCGACCGGCTGAAGCAGTTCCTTGATTATGGTGTAAAGCTCGTGATGTTCCTTCTGAATCTGCTCGAGCAGCGGATTATGAATCGGAATCCGGTATTTCATGCGAAAATAAGCCGGCTTAAAATGCTGATATAAGGTGCGGATAACTTCATCCTTTTGTTCGAAAACAATCGCCGCCTTATATTCAAAATCGACGACCAGCTGTTCACATAAGTGAAAAAGCAAGTCCCGGCTCCCTTCTTGAACCGCGCGGCTGCCTAAAGACAAACCTAGCAATTGGGTGGTGAAATAACACAGCTCATGTTCATCTTCCTCGAATCCCAGATGATCAAATAAGGTTTTGGCCACGGGCCACATGGGATCTCTGCTTAACAACTCGATTTCATCACTATGAAATTGAACGGATTTTCCTTCTTTGTGACGGTAAGCGTAAAGAACAAGAAAATAAGCAAATTGACGAACCCGTTCCTCCACAAAATCGAGCTGAAAAAGCTTTTCCGCTTGCACAAGCGCACGGTGAGCCGAATCTAAGGGAAGAAGTTCTTGCCGATCCCGCACCAGATAGTGGATTAGTTTTTCAAAATACGGTATTTGCATCATCTGCGCTAAATGCTGCTGGACAAGGATTCGCTTATCGGACTCGGTCCCCCGAAGATGGTAGCCCTTCTGCCTGGAATAACGAATTTCAACCAGGAAAGGCCGGTTCATTTCGTTGGCCTTTTTCACATCGGAAATCACCGTGTTCTTGCTTACCTGGAGCAGCTGCGTCAAATGTACCGACGAAATATGCTCTTGCCGTATAAAGAGATACAGGTAAATGAATATCAAACGTTCCTCTTCCGTTAAAAAGAAATCCTGTTTGCGGTTCTCCAATTGCTGCTTTCGGCAAAAAGCCACCACCTCTTCCGGTACCATGATATGGTTCATTCCTTTGTAAGGAATGGCAGGAAGTGCTCTCTCCTTCAACCAATAATTGATTTTGTCCAAATCATAGGAAATTTGCCTTTTGGTTAATTGAGAGTGCTCCATGACTTGATTCATGGTTGTATGCTTCACTTTCAAAAGGTGCTTCAGTAAAAGCGCAGGACGTTTATCAATCATCAATGGAACCACCTCCTGCAATGATCATATAATAAAACGCTTTCATTTTGGAGGATCGTTGAGAACAAACGATGGCGGGGAGTGAGGAACAAAATTGGGCTGAAGTTGGGTTTGGGTAAAACCTTGTATGTGTACAGAGGGAGTATAAGGTATCCGCCATGATGAATTCCGCTGTCCGGGAGGTATTGGGTAGGGAGCGGTAAAGTCGAATTGTCGTTCTAACGGTTGCAAACGCCGTTATTTCAATAAAATGCAAGGGAAGCCAAATTTAACGGTTATAGCAAAGCTTATTTAGCCTTTTTTCTGCGAATTCGAAGTCTTTTTCCCCAAATAAGCTCACTTGCAACCGTTAGACATTGAACTCCCGTCTTTTCGGCTAAATAAGCGTGTTTACAACCGTTAGCAAAAAACTAAAGGCCTTGGATGCCAATCTCAAACTCATATCCGATTCGAGAAATTTACAATGATGTTCTGATCCATCAATATTTCGTCCAATAATCTATATTGCCGCTTGAAGCGCTGAATTTTGGACGTTGAGGCTGATCCCGTTCCCACGCCTCCAGGATGACTAGCGTATCCAATCTGGGATTGTCCGGCCAAAAGATATACCGCTGTTCCATCAACCCACGCAATCCGGCAAATATATCCTGCTTGTTCCTGCCGGTCTTAATCTCCAACTCACCGATCGTAGGCATCCGTTTCCGCTGCGTCGAATAGCTGTATAGGATACGAAGCAATTTCCGTTCAAGGTCTGGAAGCATTTTAAACACTCCTTTCAAATAAGAACACATGTTTGTATTATATACGAATATTCGTTCCGCGTTCAATCAGAAAAAACTGTAATTCTCCTCTAAACAATTAACAATACGTATTGATAAGTGTTACAATTTAATTAGCACGATGGTGACTTCGCCACATTTACAACTAAACGAAACATTAAATTTAATTCGCAAATATAATATAATAATTTGATAAACATAAATAAAATAAAGATTGGATCACACCTGAATAATGAAAATAATGAAAGAGACAAGGTGGTGTTTCTTATGAGAGATATGGAAAAGCTGATTGAGCAAGTTGATGGAACAATGGCTATGGAGGGTATGCCGCTTACACAAGACGATAAAGATAGAATTCGGCATTGTGCGGGAAATGATAAACTGGTTGAGGAGACGATAGCAAAGCTTATCAAGAAGCATGCCGTTATTAAGGAACATCCATATGAACAACAATTATGATTACAGCTACGAATGGGATCAACGGTATTGTTACCCCCAATCCAATGTTCTGATCAACAAGCTGGGTATTACCGATCCGCAAAAGCTTCTTGAAGCGGAACGAGAAATCACTTCATTAAGGCTTGCCAATGCGAAAATTAATATCATAAAGGGTAATTTTGATTTAGCTCACTTAAGACGGATACACGAGTATATTTTTGGCGATATTTACGATTGGGCGGGTCAAATCAGATGGGTTAACATCGCAAAAGGCAATATGTTTTGTAATTATGAGTATATCGAGTCCAACGCAAATGAGCTGTTTGCAAAATTAAAGAAAGAAAACTATCTTAAGGGTCTTTCTGCTGATGAGATTCCCCTCCGTCTTTCCTATTACCTTGGAGAAATCAATGTTCTCCATCCTTTTAGAGAGGGAAACGGCCGAACCCAACGGCTTTTTGTTGAATATTTAGCAGAACAGGCAGGTTATAGCGTAGATTTTTCCCAGGTGTCTGACAAACTAATGATTGAAGCAAGCGCCGCCTCTTTTTTATGTGACTATTCAAAAATGAATGAAATTTTCAAAATGATAACAGAACCCCATCATAATAATGGACAGTCACAGCCCCAATAATATGCACACCATGCAACTTCACAACTAGCAAAACAAAGGAGTTGTTATATATGTCGAATATTAAACCCATCTTCAATTTGAGAAATTACCATGAGGTTTTGCGGGATATTTCTTTAGGCGAACCAGTGTTTTTAACTAAAAATGGCAGAGGGAAATTTGCTATTGTCGATATAAATCAATATCAAAAACTTAAGACTTCTCTAAATCTGATATCAAAACTGGCGCAAGGAGAGCAATCAGGGAAAGAAAAGGGATGGATGACTATAGAGGAAGTAGAAGCGGATCTGGAGAACTAAAATGAATAAACTCAAACTTCAATCTATATCCAGAAATAATTTAGTAGATAATTTATTCTGATTCAATCAACATGGAAATAACGGGACAAAGGCTAACCAAGTACTGGAAGCCTTACGTCCCGTTTTTTTATCCTCTCTGCCAGTTAGAAAATGGGCGGCTTGTTGCATACACCTCAGCAAAACATGAACCGGGCAGATAGCTCGAATATTCCTATTCCTCCCCCAATAGTTCACCAACGGATATATCCAGCGCCTTTGCAATGGCAACAACTTCGTAATCTTGTACAAGCCGGTACTGCCCTTCCAGACGTGAAAGACTGGTCGGACTGATGTCGAGACCAACGGTCTGCAGCTTGGCTAAAAAATCCTTTTGTTTGATTCCCTTCTCCTTGCGAATAGCAACAACCTTAGTGCCAATGATATTTTTGTCACCAGGTGGTTCTTTTCGATGCTTCATTTTCATGCACCTCACAATTTAACAAAATTGTATGTGACATTATTGTTATTTTAATGCGAATATCGAATTAAAATGAAATAAAGCGATTTCCGCATTAAAAGTAAGAGGCGTGCTTTTTATCTGGGAAAAATGGAATCCTGCTCAATAAAAAGATTGGAGGGATACACGCTGATTGATTTACATAACAAGTTTGAGGAAGAAAAGAGAAAATTAAACGAACTTGGCCGCCGATCCCTTGAACAGAAGATACCTTTGTTCAGGAATAGGGCGGTTCAGGCTCAAAGCCGGAAGGTAGACAAGTTGATTTTTCTGCTGCAACAAAAGATGGAGGGTTGCAAACAACGATTACGCTAGAACAAGCGCGCGGAAGAGGAGGAGAACAATGGAACTTCCATTATGGTTTCGAGACGCAATTCAGGAAAGGTTGAACCACATTACAGCGCGTATCAATCGTCATCCCGAATTGCGTAAACTTCGTGCCGAAGAACGCTCGGCTCTTGAGGCGATGTTTTTCGGTACGGATCAAACGAAGTCGCCGGAGTATATGGACTGGGAGGACAAGCACCACTTCAGGCAGGGTTTAGAAAATGAACGTTTGTACATGCAAGGGATGATGGACGGTGTGCAACTTGCAATAGCGTTGTTAAAACCAAACAGAACACCAAATCCGGCAAAATCGGATACAGAACGCAAACTGTAGGGTGTTGTTACTATTAGTACGCGTTAGCGGCCAAGTATACAGAAGCAGCCGGTTTGTAAGCGTGAAGGGAGGCCGATGGGCCAGATCCAACTGTAAGATCCAAATGGCGAAGAAGGGTAAAATGCCACGAAATGCAAAAGTGCATGCGATTTTTGTCGAAACCCCACGGCCCCCTAATTGAATTGGAGTCCTGCCCTACAATATATTATTGTATTTCTAAGGGAGGACGAACAGTATGCGACGATCAAGTAAGCTATACGAGGAAGTGCGTATCGAAGTAGTGCGTGAAGCCATGTCGGGGAT
>SNQW01000145.1_pt1 | contig 57500 bp, 59 predicted proteins | sample 2580511 | NCBI WGS metagenome assembly SNQW01 (sample SAMN10953775, study PRJNA522744) | food fermentation metagenome | isolation source: 8-hour incubation of native-enriched microbial consortia from nixtamalized... | place: Mexico | collected 2017-09-24 | reverse complement strand
GCCGATGATCCTTTATAGCTCATTACAAGCTAGCTTACTAATGAAATCGAAAAGAAATCTTTTCGGGCCCCGCGAAAGTATTCGGCATTCGCTACAAAGCGACTCGTCACTTTCGTGGGTAATTTTTATATACTCGCACACATTCGAGTGTTACTGTTCAGTTTTCAAGGAACTTTGTCTTTCGTACTTCACCGCGTTTCAGCGGCGACTTCTTTATCTTATTACAGATAATCTTTTTTGTCAACAACTTTTTTATTTTTTACTTGCCAACAAAATTTTATGTGCCGCTCTCAAAAGCGACTTAATCAATATATCATGTGGACAAGTTAAAAAGCAAGCCTTTATTTTTATTTTATCGATAAATATTTTAATCCAGCTAACATCTTTCTTTCTATACCAGCATTCTAAAAAAGAGGCAAGCTTTTATGCCTGCCTCTCTTCCATTCATTCTATGATTCTTCTGTAGCTTCTTCTCCTGCTTGTTCCGCTACTGTACGCTCACGCATGAGCGGGAACAGCAGCACATCACGAATCGACGGAGAATCAGTGAGCAACATTACCAAACGGTCAATACCAATGCCCAATCCACCTGTTGGAGGCATGCCATATTCCAATGATTCCAGGAAGTCCTCATCCATCATATGAGCTTCGTCATTTCCGGCTTCCCTCTCCAAAAGCTGTGCCTCAAAACGTTGACGCTGATCGAGCGGATCATTTAACTCGGTAAATGCATTAGCATGCTCACGTCCTACAATGAATAGTTCAAAACGGTCCGTGAAGCGCGGATCTTCTTCGTTCTTCTTCGCAAGCGGCGAGACTTCGACCGGATGTCCATAAATAAACGTTGGCTGAATAAGCTTCTCTTCCACAAAATGCTCGAAAAACTCATTAACAATATGACCGTATTTAGCTCCCGGCGGTACCGGAACGTTATGTTTTTTCGCAAGCTCTACCGCTTCTTCATCGCTCATCTGAGGCCAGAAGTCGACACCCGTCACTTCTTTAATTGCTTCTACAATGTGAATTCTCTTCCACTGGGGCTTCAACTGTACTTCATGTCCCTGATAGTTGAATAGCGTTGTTCCAAATACATCCTGTGCAATATGCGCAACCAACTCCTCTGTTAAGCGCATAATATCTTTATAATCCGCATACGCCTCATATAATTCAATTGAAGTAAATTCAGGGTTATGGCGTGTGGAAATTCCTTCGTTCCGGAAAATACGTCCAATTTCGTACACCTTTTCAAGACCACCCACGATCAAACGCTTTAGATGCAGTTCTGTCGCAATACGCATATACAAACGCATATCCAAGGCGTTATGGTGTGTAACAAAAGGACGTGCCGCAGCTCCCCCCGGAATACTGTGCATAGTCGGTGTTTCTACCTCAAGATAGCCGCGCTCATCCAAATAACGACGCATCGATTGCAGAATTAAACTGCGGGCAATAAATGTATCTTTTACATTCGGATTCATAATCATATCGAGGTAGCGTTTACGGTAACGAGTTTCCACATCTTTTAGTCCGTGGAACTTCTCCGGCAGCGGACGAAGAGACTTACCCAGTAAAGTGACCTCTTTCGCTTTAACGCTTGTCTCTCCGGTTTTTGTTTTGAAAATAACCCCAGTCACACCAAGAATATCTCCAATATCACAAAGCTTAAACATATCGTAAGCCTGTTCTCCAACCTGATCCTGCCGCACATAAATCTGAATACGACCGCTTTGGTCCTGCAGATGGGCAAACCCTGCTTTTCCCTGGCCACGCTTCGCCATCATCCGGCCCGCAATCGACACTTCAATCCCTTGCTCGTCCAACTGTTCTTTCTCAAGCTCCCCATATGTATCCACAATCTCTTTGGCCGTATGGGAACGTTCAAACTTTTTGCCGAACGGATCAACTCCGCTTTCGCGCAATGTATGTAGCTTTTCACGACGAATTTGTTCCAGTTCACTTAACTCTTCTTGTCGAGACATGCTTGCGTTCAACTCCTCAAAATCTTTTACCTTCATTCTAGCCTAAAACTGGCTAAAAGCTCCTACGGAATCGAAGGAGCTTAGCCAAAAACAGACATTTAGTCTACTTTAATCTCAAGAATTTCGTAGCGCACCACACCTGCGGGAACGTTTACATCCACCGTTGAGCCTTTTGATTTGCCAATTAAGGCCAATCCGACTGGCGATTCGTTGGAAATTTTATTCTGCATCGGATCTGATTCTGCAGAACCTACAATCTTGAACTCCATTTCCTCATTGAATTCCAGGTCTTTTACCCTTACGGTAGAACCAATGCTCACTATTCCGGTATCCAGCTCTTCGCCACTAATAACGCGTGCGTTGCGCAGCATTTTCTCTAGCGTGATAATACGCCCTTCAATGAAAGCCTGCTCATTCTTTGCTTCTTCATACTCTGAGTTCTCAGACAGATCTCCGAAGCTAATCGCTTCTTTGATACGTTCAGCTACTTGACGACGTTTCACCGTCTTTAACTGTTCGAGTTCTTCTTCGAGCTTCTGTAAGCCCGCTGCGGTTAAGATTACTTCTTTTTCAGCCATCTTCGCATTCCCCCATCATAATCCATTCTATTGTTTTCGTACGCCTGATGTATCGTAGAGTGTATGATAAAATTGTATTTTTTATGCAATTGACAAACATATATGAAACTGCCAGTGCATGCACTGGCAGTTTCTCATGCAGATATGAAGGTATTATATGGTAGCCTTTGACTAAATGTCAAATCTTACGGTTATACCGCTTCTACCTTCTCCTGCTGACGTTTGCTTTCATATTCCGCAGCCTTGGCTTCCACTCTCTCCAGATAAGATAACAGGAGATTGGCCATACCTTCGCGCGTTTCCTGTACATTAATCTCATCACGAATGTGTGCTGATGCTGGTAATCCTTTAAGATACCAGGCCGCATGCTTACGCATTTCTAGAACGGCAACCTTCTCACCTTTCACCTTAATCAGGCGATCTAGATGCAGCAGCGCTATCTCAATCTTCTCACGTGGTGTCGGGTCCGCCGGCAGTTCACCCTTGGTAAGATACTCAACCGTACGGTACAGCATCCACGGATTGCCCAGAGCGGCACGTCCAATCATCACACCATCGCAGCCCGTTTGTTCAATCATACGCTTTGCGTCTTCTGGTGTTGCAACGTCTCCGTTTCCGATAACTGGAATGCTTACAGCTTCTTTCGCTTGGCGAATATAATCCCAGTTCGCGGTGCCCTGGTACATCTGCACACGCGTTCTACCGTGTACAGCGATAGCCTGGCCACCAGCACGTTCTACCGCTTTCGCATTCTCCACTACGTAGATATGGTCCTCATCCCAGCCGATACGCATCTTTACCGTAACTGGCTTCGATACGTTCTCAACTACGGCAGATACCATTTCCTCGATTTTCCCCGGATCAAGTAACCATCGCGCTCCGGCATCGCAACTAACAATCTTCGGCACTGGACAGCCCATATTAATATCGATAATATCAGCATTTGTATGCTCATCCACGTACTTCGCCGCTTTCACCAGCGTTTCTCTGTCGCCGCCAAAAATCTGTAGACTCAACGGCTTCTCGCGCTCATCTACATACAGCATTTCAAGCGTCTTCTTGTTTCCGTGAATAATTCCTTTATCGCTAACCATCTCAGCGCAAACCAGTCCCGTTCCGAATTCCTTGGCAATCAGGCGAAAAGCTGGATTACATACACCAGCCATCGGAGCGAGCACTACGTTATTCTTCAGCTCGATGTTTCCAATTTTTAGGTTAGCCATATTTCCACCTTCCACATATACTTTGTGTAAAAAGCATGGGCTATTCCTTGTATAAGCAAAAAAGCCGCTAATTATTTCCCTATTTTATCATACGTTTTTCTCATTTCAACTATTTTCATCTTTTTCATTATCTACCCACATTTTCCCAATCGAACTTTCCACACTGCCGTACACCTTCTCTGTCCTCTATACCCTCCAGCACGTCCTTAACACGTGTATGGTGAATCTCTTCTCCCGCTTTGTACGTAATGGGGGCTTCTGGCGCAATCTCGGCGAGGGGAACTAAAACAAACGCACGCTCCATCATCCTTGGATGCGGAACCTGCAAATCCCCGCTATGAATATATTCGTGTCCATACAACAAAATATCAATATCCAACGTGCGGGGACCCCAGCGAATCATACGTGTTCTTCCTAGCAGCGTTTCGATTCTTTGCATATGGGTCAGCAATTCTTTCGGGGGTAGCGACGTCTCAATTTCGATTGCGATATTCAGAAATACATCCTGATCTGTGTATCCCACCGGATCGGTTTCATAAAGGGAAGAGCTTTGTAGGACCTCTACACCGATTACTTGATGAATTAGATACACCGCTCTGCTAAGAATATTTTCTCTATCGCCAATATTTGAACCCAGACCTAGAAATGCCCGGTTGAGCCGATTATGCATTATGTCCCGCCCGACTGCGCCGAATCTCTATCGCTACGGATTCATAATGACCGGGTATCGGAGGATCCGGCTTAGTTACGCGGACAAGCACTTCATCAATTAACATGTATCCATCCAGGATCTTCGTCGCCAGACGCTCCGCAATGGCTTCCACCAATTCGTATTTTTCCTTCTCAACGATTTGCTGCGCCGTCTTGTAGATATCCGCATAGTTCACTGTATCTTCCAAATTATCACTACGACCGGCCTTCGATAAATCGAAATAAAGCTCCAAATCTACATAGAAACGCTGTCCAAGCTTGTTCTCCTCCTTAAAAGCGCCATGATAACCCCAGAACTCCATCTTATTGAACAAAATCCTGTCCATTTAGCGTCACTCCTTATCTTGCTGCCAGTCATACAGCATCGCATCCATCATACGACAGACACGTACGATCGGCTTTACGTCATGCACCCGAACAATACGACACCCTCGCTCTACACCGAGTGCTACTGTCGCCGCCGTTCCTTCCATCCGCTCCGTTACCGGCATATCGCCAAGTGCTTTACCTATGAACTTTTTCCGTGATGTCCCCAATAGCACCGGGTATCCAAGTGCTACAAGCTTGTCCATATGATACATCATTTCAAGGTTATGCTTATATGTCTTCGCAAACCCAATACCAGGATCAAGAATGATTTTATTATGTTCCACCCCTGCTTCTTTTACCAAGTCAATGCACTCGCTCATATCATTCAGCATATCAGCTATGAAATTCGTATATTCCTTATTATCACGATTGTGCATCAATATGACCGGCAAGCCGGATTCAGCCATAACTTTCGGCATCATCGTATCGGCCTTGCCTCCCCATATATCATTGATAATATGCACACCGGCATGAACAGCTTGGCGAGCTACTTCAGCTTTATATGTATCGATAGATAATGGAATATCTATCTCATTTGTTAATCTTTCAATGACTGGAATGACCCGTTCCAGCTCCTCTTCCATACCTACCGGCTCATGACCAGGACGCGTTGATTCGCCTCCAATATCGATAATATCGGCTCCGTCCTCTATCATCTGACGCGCATGTTCGAGCGCGCGCTCTGTCGTATGATGACGACCCCCATCCGAAAAGGAATCCGGTGTGACATTGAGAATTCCCATAACCAACGTTCGTCGATGGACAGGCAATTCATACGCTCCTGCCTGTATTCCTTTCTGCATAATTCCCCTTCTTTCCATCACACTCTTACTGTCAGACAATGTGTCTCCGATACAGCTCAAGTAATTTTTTGGTAATCGTTCCTATTGTACCCTGTCCGATTCTCGTTTCATTCACTGTATGAATCGGTACGATTTCCTGTACAGCATTCGTTATGAATACTTCATCTGCTACCATCAGCCTCTCGATATAATACCAGCCTTCCTGTACGGTAAACCCGTGAGACTCCGCTAATTCCATAACGAACTCTCGTCTTGTCCCAGGCAGGATTCCAGTCTTTATATCAGGTGTGTAAATGACATCTTCCGCTACGAAAAACAGATTGGATACAATCCCTTCTGCAAGGCATCCATTCTCTGTAAGGAAGAGCCCCTCCACATCCGGTTCAGGTCCAATTTCCATTTTACCAAAACGGTTATTCATATAATGATGAGACTTGAAACGCAATTCTCCCTCCGGCGAATTGCGTGGCCGCTTTAATACTTGTAACCTCTTACCTGTTTCATACAAGGACGGAGGGAACTCAGGCAACGGTTTGACGAAAATCAGCCAATGAGGTTCGTCATACAGTCCCGCGTACGGACCCAGCCCTTTATCCCCCGCTGTTAGGTCAAGCCGCACATATGCATCGCTCAGTCCGTTTGCGCTTAATGTTTCCAATATCGCAAATCGCAAGTCCTCACGTGTCATCGTAATGACAATACCCAATTCTTCTGCCGCTTTACACAGACGATGATAATGTTGTTCTAAAAGCGCGATATGTCCTCCGTACACCCGCATTGTTTCAAATAAACCCAGACCATAAAGAAAGCCGTGATCAAAAGGCGAGATCACAGCTTGCGTACTATCCATAATGCGCCCATCGAGAAATACTTTCACGATTCGCTCCTTGCTCCTTTGTCTATATATTCTTAAGCGGGGCATAGCGCGTCAAAAAATTGCGCAATAATTGTTTGCCATGCTCCGTCATAATCGATTCCGGATGAAATTGCACTCCTTCCACCGGTAATTCACGATGACGAAGCGCCATAATCTCCCCTTCCGCCGTCTCTGCCGTAATCTCCAGGCAATCAGGTAAGCTTTCCCGCTCTACAATAAGCGAGTGATAACGGGTCGCACGGAATGGATTAGGCAATCCCGCAAAAACACCTTCTCCGTTATGGAAGACCTGCGACGTCTTCCCGTGCATCAATCGCTGTGCACGAATGACATTGCCACCAAATACTTGAGCAATTGATTGGTGCCCTAAACAAACGCCGAAAATCGGGATTTTGCCTGCAAACCGCTCTATTGCTTCAAGACTAATTCCCGCTTCATTCGGTGTGCATGGCCCCGGCGAAATCATCAGATAGGAAGGTGCCAGATCAGCAATCTCATCGCATGTAAGCTGATCATTGCGTACGACATGCAACTCCTCCCCCATCTCTCCCAAGTACTGTACCAGATTGTACGTAAACGAATCATAGTTATCAATCATTACAATCATACTCGACTCTCCTCTCTCATACTCTTCTCGACTCTTCGTTTAGTTTCAGCTAAAGAAAGCGACTTCCACAGCACTTCCGCCTTCTTTAATGATTCATAATACTCTGCTTTTGGCGTGGAGTCAATTACAATTCCTGCTCCGGCCTGCACATGCGCCTCTTTGTCCTTTAGGATTAATGTCCGGATAATAATATTACAGACAGCATTGCCGTCAAAACCCAGCACACACATAGAACCTGTATATGGTCCTCTTGTTACTTGTTCCAATTCTTCGATGATTTCCATCGTCCGCACTTTCGGAGCCCCGGTAATCGTACCACCCGGAAATGCCGCAATAATTGCATCGTACATATCTTTATCTTCCGCCATCTCACCTACGACATTGGAAACAATATGCATAACATGCGAATACTTCTCGACCGCCATAAGTTCATCAACATGTACCGTTCCAAAACGGCTCACACGTCCTAAATCATTACGTTCCAAATCAACCAGCATAATATGTTCGGCGACTTCTTTCTCATTTTCCAGTAATTCTCGTACCAATGCCGCATCCTCTTCCTCCGTATGTCCACGGCGACGTGTACCCGCAATCGGACGTGTGCTAAGCTGGTTTCCCTTTACCTGTAGCAAAAGCTCAGGGGAGGCGGAAACGAGTTGAAATTCTGGAAATCTAATTAATCCCATATAAGGTGATGGATTAATAGCGCGTAACACTTCGTATATTTCTTCGGCTTCTGCATCCGTTTTCCTTGTCTGCCGAACGGAAAGATTTACCTGAAAAACATCACCTGCTGCAATATATTCCTGTACCCGTCTAACAGCATGTTCAAAATCCGTCTGTTCAAACGACGTTGTCATTTCTTTCAAAGATCTGTCTTTTATTTCTTCAATATCCGGTGCAGGAGATTCTTCTATCTCACCTTTTGTTGCTTCAAGTATTTCTTCCATTTCTCGGATCTGCTTTTTCCCTTGTTCTATAACATGCAGGCTAGATCGCTCTCCCACATGAACGATAATAAACACATCACCTGTCTCATGATCAAAGGCGTACAGTTGTTCCACCAGCATTAGATAAACGTCAGGCAGTTGCAAATCATCTTCCGTTGCGCGAGGCAACGCCTCATAGTAACGCCCCATATCATAGCTTATATAGCCAACCGAACCGCCTGTCCAATCCGGTAACCCAGCCTGGGCCATCTCCTCTGTCCCTGGAGAGAATTCATGTCCCATCCACCGACGCACCGTAGCCATCGGATCCGATAATACAGACGAGAAAGGATTTCCATTCTCGCTTATTTGGCTGTTTTTATATGCAAGGGAGGCTACTGCATCCGCTCCTACGTACGTATAACGGCCAACCCTTCCACTTTCCAGAATAAAAGCGTATGCACTTTGCTTCAGCAACTTTTTATATAACCGCCACGGGTCTTGGCTTGTCCACTTTATTTTTTGCCATAGCGGTACGCGCTCGTATTGTGTAAGCCACTGCTCAGTCCACTCCTCAGGCTTTTTCACTCATTTCCCTCCATTTGCTATCCTTTGCGCAAAATAAGCCCTTGCTCCAATGAGACAAGGGCTTTCTCTTTATATTATACTCACTCTTCATCAAATTGATAAAGAGGGGTACTTAAATATCTCTCGCCGTTGCTTGGGATGATGACAATGACATTTTTGCCAGGTCCCAACTTTTTCGCTACTTGCTTGGCCGCATGAATAGCTGCGCCGGAAGAAATACCACCGAGAATCCCTTCTTTTTTGGCCACCAGACGAGCCGTAGCAAACGCATCTTCATTTTCTACTTTTATAATTTCATCGTACACTTCCGTATTCAGCGTATCAGGTACAAATCCTGCGCCGATACCCTGAATTTTGTGTGGTCCAGGCTTCCCGCCCGACAGTACAGGGGATGCAGCAGGCTCGATAGCCACAATGCTAACATCCGGATACTTCTCTTTCAATACTTCACCTGCACCGGTAACCGTTCCTCCAGTGCCGACTCCCGAAATAAATGCATGAACTCCTCCGATTTGCTCGGCCTGCTCCAGCAATTCTCTACCCGTTGTCTCACGGTGAATCTGTGGATTGGCAGGATTCTTGAACTGCTGCGGCATGAAATAGTCTTCATTTTCACGGACCAATTCTTCCGCTTTACGAATAGCGCCTCCCATTCCTTCTGCACCTGGTGTAAGTACTAACTCTGCGCCGTATGCACGAAGCAGGTTGCGGCGCTCCATACTCATCGTATCTGGCATGACCAGAACGGCACGGTATCCTTTTGCCGCTGCTACCATTGCAAGACCAATCCCTGTATTTCCACTTGTTGGCTCCACAATGGTCATGCCTTCCTTCAATACGCCTTCTTTTTCCGCCGCTTCAACCATAGCAAGAGCGATACGATCTTTTACACTACTGCCTGGATTGAAAAATTCTAACTTTAAGTAAATGTTCGCTTCATCCGCTTCTGCTACTCGATTCAACTTTACCAACGGTGTATATCCGATTAAATCGGTAATGGACTGAGCTACCCGCATCAAAACTCCTCCTCACCAAAATCCTACTAATTAAATAGGTTTTATAAATATTATATCAATCGACCTATAGAAACGTCAATTGTTCATTATAAATTCGCGCGAAGATTCTCTAAGTCCTCTTTATCTAGGTGGTATCTTTCGTTACAGAAATGACATGTAATCTCTGCCTCTCCTTGCTCTTCTATCATGGCATCGAGTTCTTCTTTACCTAGGCTGATGAGCGCCCGGTTCACCCGATCGAGTGAGCAATGACAGCTAAATACGACTTCATGCTTATCCAGCAAGGTAAATTCCGCGCCCAGAATTTCATGCAAAATCTCTTCTGGAGATAGCCCCTCATTAATCATAGTGGACACGGGACGAATAGAGGAGAGAGTCTTCTCCAACTTAGTAATGATATCTTCCGGTGTGTTAGGCATTAACTGAATAATAAAGCCACCGGAGGCTTTCACCGTGTTATCAGGGTTCACAAGTACACCGACTCCAACAGCTGAAGGAACTTGTTCGGATACAGTAAGATAATATGTTAAATCTTCTCCGATTTCACCAGACACGATCGGACTTGTCCCTTGATACGGTTCTTTTAACCCCAAATCTTTAGTGACCGTAACGCTGCCTTCTGTTCCCACAACCCGTCGGACATCAAGCTTACCCTTTTCATTCATCTCATTGTAATGAATATGCGGATTGTGCACATAGCCACGTACTTCCCCTTTTGCGTTAGCATCCGCTACAATCTGTCCCACCGGTCCGTTACCGCGTACTACAATGGTCAGGCGTTCATCACCTTTCAGCATCGCTCCCATCATAGCTGCACCCGAAACCGTGCGTCCAACCGCTGCACTTACAATAGGCCAAGTATCCAGGCGCCGTTGAATCTCTCGTACTGTATCTGTAGTGCGAACAGCAAATGCGCGCACGAATCCATCATACGCAATCCCGCGGATTAAATAATCATTCATCATTGTTCCTCTTTCTTCCTTGGAATATCGAGAATACTCATTCTCGTGCTTATACACATTAGTGTACCACAAATATATAAGCAATAAGAAAAACTCACAGGCATTATCGTGTTCTTACTTTACAGCAGTATCTACTTTCTTATCCAACAAAAAAGACGGGAGTTATCCCGCCTTTTTTGTTACCTCTTATTACGATCATAAATCAGCCGCAAGCCTTTCACTGTTAACCACGGGTCGACAATATCGATTTCATTCGACTCACTGCCGATAAGCTCGGCTAAACCTCCAGTAGCTATGACATTTGGTTTTTTATCCGACTCCATCTTCATGCGGCGTACCAGCTCATCCACCTGGCCGACAAAACCATAAATGATACCTGATTGCATGGCATGAATCGTATTGCGGCCGATAACGCTCGGCGGCTTTATCAATTCAATACGAGGCAGCTTGGCAGCCCGACTGTATAGCGCTTCGGTAGAAATGCTGATCCCCGGAGCAATTGCTCCCCCGTGATAACCGCCTTGTTCATCAACAAAGCACAGCGTAGTAGCTGTACCGAAGTCTACGATGATTAGCGGGGTTCCGTAATGGTGAATGGCGGCTACCGCATTCACAATTCTATCTGCACCGAGCTCACGTGGGTTCTCCGCCTTAATATTCAAACCGGTCTTCAAACCCGGTCCGATTACCATCGGTTTGATATCAAAATATTTACGACACATTTTCTCAAGCGAGAACATCAGCGGAGGAACGACGGAAGAAATAATGATACCTTCAATATCTGTGAAAGTCATACCCTTATCTGCAAAAAGACTTTTCACCAGCATACCGAATTCATCGTCCGTCTTCCCTCGGTCCGTGCTAATGCGCCAATTATGTTTTAATTCGTCACCTTCATACACGCCAAGCACAATATTTGTGTTTCCTACGTCAATGACAAATAGCATCGAATCCCTGCCCTATCGTTTTCTTTCGTTTAAGTCCAGACTAATATCTAACGCCGTTACGGAATGTGTAAGGCTACCTACGGAAATAACATCAACACCTGTAGCAGCTATTTCTTCGACGGTATCGAGGCTAACGCCGCCGGAGGCTTCGACAATCATGCGGCCATCGACACGACATACCGCCTCTGTCATCGTTTTCGTATCCATATTGTCCAACATAATAATATCCGGTTTCGCCGCGATCGCTTCCTCCAATTGTGCAAGCGTCTCTACTTCTACCTCAACTCGCATTGTATGTGGAATTGCAGCGCGTGCATGCGATACAGCCTCGTGTATACCACCTGCCGCTTTAATATGATTATCTTTAATCATGACCGCATCAAATAGCCCAAGGCGATGATTATGTCCTCCGCCGACTGTTACCGCATACTTCTCAAGCATGCGTAAACCCGGAGTTGTTTTACGCGTATCGACTATGCGAACTTTTTCACTTACTTTCCGCACTTTTTCCACGTACTTGCTTGTCATTGTCGCGATACCCGACAACCGCTGCAATAGGTTAAGCGCAAGACGTTCACCGCCCAGCACGCTCTGCACACGGCCTTCCACCTGTGCGATAACCGCTCCCTTCTCAACGAAAGCTCCCTCTGCCACTTTCGGTGAAAAAACAAGCTCGGCGTCCACAAATGAAAATACCCGCTCCGCTACAGTAAGCCCCGCAATCACACCAGACTGTTTAGCGTACAAAATACCTATTCCTTCCAGGTTTTCAGGCACTGTCGAAAGGCTCGTTACATCGCCAAAACCGATATCCTCTTGAAGCCATGTCTCAATCTGCCGGTTCAGCAATTGCTCATTCATCTTCATTTGTATTTCTCTCCTCTAAAACCCCATCTTCGATCGACTGTACAATATGCTTCCGCCATACGAGGTCATCTCGCTTCGGGAAGTCTTCTCTGTAGTGGCCTCCACGGCTCTCTTCCCTGAATAATGCCGCATTCGCAACCAGGCAGGCGCATGTCAACAGATTCAGGTACTCCATTTCTTCCGGCTTCTCCACTTTCATGCGGAATGCCTTTACATAGCGTTCCAGCTCCCGTACGGCTTTAGTGAGCCCTTTCTCGCTACGCTTCAAGCCTACATGTGCAAGCATTAGCTTTTGCAGACGAAGCTTGCGTTCCATCACTGTATCATTGTTCATCGTATGTTGGCGCATTAACGAAAAGGACACTGCAGGTACCTCATCGCCGATATCCTCCAACTCGCCTATCCTTTCAGCAATACGACGTCCAAATACAAGAGCCTCCGCCAGGGAATTACTGGCCAGGCGATTTGCACCGTGAACACCCGTACAAGATACCTCTCCGCAAGCAAATAGCCGCTTTGTCGAGGTCTCACCATATAGATCAGTTTTAATGCCTCCCATAATGTAGTGAGCGGCGGGTGCAACCGGGATCCAGTCCGTCACCATATCTAATCCATAACGAAGGCAAACTTTATAAATAGTAGGAAACCGGTGTTTGATTAACTCTTCGGATTCGTGGGTAATATCCAAATAAACGAACGTGGAACCAGTTGATTCCATCTCAGACACCATTGCGCGCGCAACTACGTCCCGGGGAGCCAGCTCCTTCAATGGATGATATTTCTCCATAAAACGCTCTCCCTTTATATTGCGCAGGACAGCCCCCTCACCGCGTACCGCTTCAGATATTAGAAATCGGGGGGCGCCTGGGTAACATAACGAAGTTGGATGGAACTGGATAAATTCCACGTCTTTAATATAGGCCCCAGCCCGGTATGCCATGGCCATCCCGTCCCCTGTGGCAATTTCCGGGTTGGTGGTATAGCGATACAATTGGCCAGCTCCACCGGTCGCCAATACAATGGCATTGGCACGTATATAGATAACTTGTCCATCTGGCTTGCGAACGAGCGCACCAATACATTGCCCCTGATGAGTTACCAGATCAAGTGTAAAATGATTCTCCAAAATTGTAATCTTCTCATTTGACAGCGCACACTTCGAAAGAGCACGCACGATCTCCGCCCCCGTCGCATCTCCTTGAGCGTGAAGAATGCGTCGCTGACTGTGTGCTCCTTCTTTCGTTAGAGCAAAAGCACCGTTCTCTTCATCGAATTTGGTTCCGTAATCAATTAAATCTGTGATGCAGGAAGGTCCTTCATTGACCAGTACTTCCACTGCTTCATTCAAACAAATACCTGCCCCGGCGATCAAAGTATCCTGCCTGTGCAACTCCGGCGAATCCGATTCAGCAGTAACAGCAGCAATGCCGCCCTGTGCATAACGGGTATTACTCTGTGTCAGTGCGGTCTTGCTAAGTAAAATGACATTCTTATCCTCACTGATTTTCAGTGCGGTATAAAGACCCGCAATCCCGGAACCAATAATGAGTACATCCGTTTTATACATCTCAAGCTCGGTTAACTTAAAATCAATGACATAGCGTGGTACCATTTGGCTTATCCTTCTTTCTGCCCTGCGCCGTTTACTGAACTGCTTCCACAGACAGCATGCGTTCAAGGGAAGCCCGGGCATTATCAGCAATTTCCTCTGGTACATAAATCTGCGGTTGCATCGTTTCCAGACAGTCAGCGATTTTTTTCAGGTTATTGACCTTCATATTTGGGCAAACCATATACTTCGAAGCAAAGATAAACTCTTTATCCGGGCTGTCTACATGCAATTTGTATCCTACCCCATCTTCCGTTCCAACGATAAATTGTTTGTGATTTGATTCACGACAATACTTAAGAATACCTGTAGTACTACCTACAAAGTCTCCCATTGCCACCACTTCCGGACGGCATTCTGGATGCACGACAAATTGGGCATCAGGATATTCTTCCTTCAGCTTGCGAACATCATCCACCGTCAATTGGTCATGCGTATTACAGTATCCTTCCCATATAATCATTTTCTTGTCCGTAAACTGCGAGACCCAATGTCCAAGATTCTTGTCTGGTACCCAGATAATTTCCTCTGCGTCAATCGATTTGATAACGTTCTTGGCATTTGACGATGTACAGCAGATGTCTGTTTCCGCTTTGACATCAGCTGATGTATTAATGTACGCCACTACCTTTGCGTTCGGATGCTGAGCCTTCAACTTTTTCAGTCCACTTACGTTTACCATATCCGCCATCGGGCAGCCGGCACGCTCATCCGGAATCAATACAGTCTTATCCATATTCAAAATTTTAGCGCTTTCACCCATGAAGTGGACGCCGCAAAATACAATGACATCGGCATCCGTAGTTGCTGCTTTCTGCGCAAGACCGAATGAATCACCGAGAAAATCTGCAATCTCTTGAATTTCAGGACGTTGATAGTAATGGGCAAGAATAATTGCATTTCTTTCTTTTTTCAGACGCATAATCTTCTCCCGTAACTCCTGGTTCCGCTGTTCTTTCTTCGCTAAAGCTAACGCTTCCATAGTAAGCAACCTCCGTTGTAAATCCTTAAGGTATTAAGTGCCTGCCAGGCAATTATCAGAATACCTGTATCATACCGTTAAATCGAAAAGTTGTACACACCTAAAGAAAGGCAGAGCACACGCCTCACAAGTTTTTCAAGCGATACGATCGAAAGAAAGCAACATCTACTTTCTTATCCATCAAAAAAGCCTCCCTGCGAGAAGGGAGGCTTTACTTATATGCTTATGTGTCGCTTCTATCGCGTTCTTCGCTATCGATGCCCGGTGTCGGTGCAGAATCTTCCGGCTTGCCGGTGATTTGTACTTTAACATCCCCAGTAGTAACCTCTTCGACTTCACCAACTTTACTTTTAAACGAACCGGTCTCGATAATGCTCTTAATCTGTTCGGCATCTAATGTCTCAACCTTAAGGAGTGCCTGTGCGACAGCTTCCAACTTATCCATTCTCTCAGTCAGCAGGTCTGTACAACGCTGGTGACAATCGCGAATAATTGTCTGGATTTCCTGGTCGATTTGACGTGCTGTCTCGTCACTGTAATTTTGTTCATGACCAAAGTCGCGTCCCAGGAAAACCTGTCCTTGGCTTTGACCAAACTGCATCGGTCCAAGGTTCGCACTCATTCCAAACTCCATAACCATGCGACGGGCAATGCCTGTGGCACGTTCAAAGTCATTATGGGCGCCTGTGCTAATCTCCTTCAGTACAAGCTCCTCAGCTACGCGGCCTCCAAGCAGACCAACAATCTTATCCAAGAGGTCAGACCTAGTAGCGAAGAATCGATCTTCTTTCGGCAACATAACAGTATACCCACCCGCGCTGCCACGAGGAATAATGGTTACTTTATGGACCATGTCAGCATTTTTTAAGAAATAGCCGCAAATTGTATGGCCTGCTTCATGGTATGCCACAAGCCTTTTCTCATCATCACTAATGACACGGGACTTCTTGGCTGGACCAGCGATAACGCGGTCAATGGCTTCATCTACATCTATCATATCGATCTTACGTTTATTCCGTCTTGCGGCAAGCAATGCTGCTTCATTCAGCAGGTTCTCAAGGTCAGCGCCTGTAAAGCCTGGTGTGCGACGGGCGATAACATCAAGATCAACGCCTTCTGCAAGTGGCTTATTGCGCGCGTGTACATGTAGTACCGCTTCACGTCCTTTCACATCTGGACGATCTACCGTAATCTGACGGTCAAAACGTCCCGGACGCAGCAAGGCCGGGTCAAGAATATCCGGACGGTTGGTTGCAGCAACAATGATAATACCTTCATTGGCCCCAAATCCATCCATCTCCACAAGCAATTGGTTGAGCGTTTGTTCACGTTCATCATGTCCACCGCCAAGGCCAGCACCACGTTGACGACCGACTGCATCAATCTCATCAATAAAGATAATGCATGGAGCATTCTTCTTTGCATTTTCGAATAAATCTCGAACACGGGAAGCACCGACACCGACGAACATTTCAACGAAGTCAGAACCGCTAATGCTGAAGAACGGTACGCCTGCTTCTCCTGCAACCGCACGAGCCAGAAGGGTCTTACCGGTACCTGGAGGGCCGACAAGCAGAACCCCTTTCGGAATACGTGCGCCCAATGTCGCGAATTTGCGTGGGTCTTTCAAGAATTCTACAACTTCTACCAATTCGGCTTTTTCTTCATCCGCTCCGGCTACGTCATTGAAGGTAACCTTCTTCTTCTCGTCATTATACAACTTGGCTTTACTCTTGCCAAAGTTCATAACTCTGCTGCCGCCGCCTTGGGCTTGATTCAACAGGAAGAAGAACAAGATAAAGATAATAACAAAAGGAATAATCGAGGTAAGAAAAGTAAGCCAGACAGAATCGCCTTTCTGTTCTAGATACTCTTCTTTCGCCAGATTCGCTTCTTCTATCCGCGTAAGCAATTGCTCATTGTCATAAAGCGGCCCATTCGTATAGAAGGGAGTCTGGTCCTTCAACTTACCCTGAATATAATATGTACCTCGGTCAGGACGAATCTGCAGTTCGGCAACTTTTCCCTGGTTAAGATACTGACGGAACTCGTTGTAAGGGATTTTCGATGTGTCCGTACCCTGGTTGGTAATAAAATTGACAATCCCAACCGTTACTAAAATAATTAGCAGATAAAATCCTGTATTGCGGAAGAACCGATTCATTCCTTACCTCCTCTCGCGCTCAAAAACACCTACATTATTTTACCACATGAAACCCGGCGTCTACAACTTGACAGGCTTAGCTATATATTTCGGGTTTCAAAATGCCAATGTAAGGCAGATTCCGGTATTTCTCCGCGTAATCCAGTCCGTATCCGACAACGAAAGCGTCCGGAATCTGGAAACCGCAATAATCGGGCGTCAAGTCGACCGTACGTCGGGCCGGCTTGTCAAGCAATGTTACAACCTTCACAGATGCGGCATTACGTCGCTGGATATTATCGATTAGGTAGCTAAGCGTAAGGCCGCTATCGATAATGTCTTCCACGATAAGAACATGACGCTCATCCACGGAAGTATCCAAATCCTTCATAATCCGTACAACTCCGGAAGACTGGGTGGAAGCCCCGTAGCTAGAAACGGCCATAAAGTCCATCTCAAGCGGGATATCCATACGGCGCACCAGATCAGTCATAAAAGGGGCGCCTCCCCGTAAAACACAAATAACGAGTGGGTTTTTTCCCGCATATTCTTTGGAAAGAATACGGCCCAACTCGCGAATTTTGTCCGCAATTTCTTCTTCTGTCAAGAGCACTTTTTCAATGTCTTTTTCCATGATGAACCTCCTGGTATGAACACGGTCACAAAATTGGGATTCCGCTGCCAATCATACCTCTCCTGCCACGATATGAACAGGTAGCAGGAAAGCGAATTAAAATTGTCATAAAAGCGACGATTCAAGCACTACATACAATACGACATCCGCTTCCTTCTTGGGCACATGCCATCTCGAACGCCTTACGCCGGGAATCCAAAGGACATGTTCATCATCCGTGAGAAGGGGGATTTGGTCTCGCTGTTGGCGGGGTATTTTCTTATCGATAAGAATATCCTTTACCTTCTTGCTTCCGTGCATGCCTAGAGGTACCATACGATCTCCAGCACGCCGTTGCCTTACGTATAGTTTACCCTTAACACTCTCCGGGTCAAACATGGCGAACGTGCCTTCTGCAAGTCGATTCCTCTCATCCCTGTCCCCGTAATAACAGCGAACCGCCTGACCTATCTCTGAGATATAGGTCTGTCCGGGAATATCCAAAGAATATATGTAGGGGGGTATTGAATTTGTGACTGAAGAAAATGAAAAAATCACTCGTTGATACTCCCTGCGAACTTGCAACCCCCCAGGTAAATGGGTACAAGCTGCTGGATGAGCATCTTCAATGATTTGCCGTATGCTTTCAATATGCGCATACCCTATTTCTTTTATGTCGCTTTTCAGCAGATAACTTAATATTAGTTTAATCATCCTCCTTTGTAAAGCAAGGTGATGCGTCAGGAAATCATTTTGTCTTATGATTATTGTATTCGTGTTTTGTTCCTCTATGATGGAAGCAAGCTTTTCCACGCTCTCCTGCCGCATATAATCGTTTTCTTCCCGCAAAACTCCCGCGAGATGCACCGCAGCGCTTGCTACATGTGGGTTTTCCTCACGCATAAGTGGAATCCAATGCCGACGAATCCGATTACGTAAGTACTTGTCACTCCAATTACTGGCATCCTGACGCGGCGAGAGCCCTTCTTCCTCGCAATATTTCTCGATTTGATCTCTGGTTACTTCAAGCAATGGACGAATAATCTCGATGCCTTCTTCGCTACGGTATAGCGGAATACCTGCTAGACCTTCTATACCAGTTCCACGAACCAAACGCATTACCATCGTCTCCAGTTGATCATCCGCGTGATGGGCTGTCGCTACTTTCGCGCCTCCCATCTCACCGGCCACCTGCCTCAGGAATCGATAACGAACCTGCCGTGCCGCCTCCTGGGGGTTTAAGCCTGTTTCTTCGATAAGCTGCGGAACATCAATCGAATCCACAAAACAAGGAATTGCAAGTTCTTGGCACAGACGCTGCACATAGCGACTGTCTTCATCCGCTTCTTCACCACGAAATTGGTGGTTTACATGCGCCGCTGCTATCGTATATTCAAATTCTAGGCGCAAACGGGTAAGCGCATGCAGCAATGCAACCGAATCTGGACCGCCTGACACGGCCACAACAATCGCATCTCCTGTCTCTAATAAGCCATGAGCTTGTATCGTTTTTTTCAACTGCTCAAGCAATCATTCCACCTTCAATCATTCAGTCAGGAAAAGTCTGACCTACCTATTATACGAACCATATTAGCCACCGGTTTCAAAAATTTTCTGTTCAACATTAACTATAGCATAAGAAAAACTCGTGGACATTGCCACTCGTCCTTTTTACACAAAGAAGACAAACGGCAGCTTGGTGCCACTTCGTGCGAACCGACAAAACATCTAGGTATTTCGATGATAGAGACAGTTGCTGGTCTTTTTCGTCCGCTGTTCCACACGCCCCGCGAGTTTTTTCAAGCGAGACACTCGGAAGAAAGTATATATCGCTACCTTACCTTGTAGCGATATATACTTTCTTATCCAAAAAGAGCCCCGTCCCAACCATTGCTGTGTCTGGACGAGGCAAAAAGCAATTCGTATTAGCTTACATAACGCGGCCGATCGATTTTTGGCGCATTTGGCACCGAAATTGTCGCCCATGGTAACATGTAATGTTCAATACGCGCCACCATTACCGTCATGTCATCATGAATTTCACCATAATGCTGACGAATGACAAGTTCAAGCAAGCAGTCTGCCACCTCCTGAGGATGATTCGTTTTTAATTCAGAAATCTTTCGTTTCATCCAGAGATTTTTGTTCTCGACGCGCGGCGCCTCATAAATGCCGTCCGTCATCATAATCAACAAATCTCCTGGCTTGAGCTGATAGCTTACTGTATCGACATCAATATCGTCAATAATACCGATCGGCAGGTTGTTAGCCGAAATTGGAATAACTTCTTTGCCTCGTTTAATAAAGCTCGGTGTAGAACCTGTTTTAATGAATTTTGCTTGTCCTGTATGCTGATCGATTAAAGCCAAATCAACCGTAGCAAACACCTCGTCCGGCGAACGGAGAGATAACACCGTATTCACAGACTTAATGCTCAATGTTTCTTCCATACCGGACTCAAGCAATTGCTGCAAGAGTTCCAGTGTCGAGGAACTTTCCAGGTAAGCCCTCTCTCCATTACCCATTCCGTCGCTCATTGCAAGCGCCATTTTGCCGTTTCCGAATTCCATAACCTTAAAGCAATCACCCGATAATAATTGACCTCCTTTGGCGGCGCCAGCCACACCGGTATCAATTTCAAATGTTTGGGCCGAACCCAGGCACATATGGCATGTTCCATCTGCAAGCGCCTGGCAGTCCTTATTTTTCACTGTAATCTTCTCACCGAGTATATCAGTCAGAAGCGGAGCAATAATCTTCGAGCATTCATCCCTTCCTTCGCAGGAAGGCTGTGTAATCTCAATATCCACCTTCCCTTCTTCAAGATTCATAATATCCACATTCCGTATGGATAATCCTACCCCTTCCAATGCTCCTAGAATTTGCTGCTCCTGTACATGCAGATGAACACCCTCTCTTTGAATCTCATGGGCAAAGTTATGCATAACGCGTGAGACACCCGCCAGTTGCTCGGCTACGAGCCGTCGGCTTTCAGCGATTTGCTGTTTCAGGTGCAACTGGTTCTGCCAGCGTATATATTCTTGCTCCATGTATGTCAGCATCCGATCCTGCTTTACGCATTTGCGCAGCCAATCCTTTGGCATTTCATTAACATTAATTTCACCATCTTGCTTCATAATGCGCATCATTTCACTCAATGCCTCATACGTATTATCAAAATCGCGACTCCAGCACTGATCCCTTTTCCAGCAGCGCTGGCACGTATTTTTCGTCACCTCACTCAGAAAATAATCTTTTTGCATCTCTTCATCTGGAACATCAGCTAGATGCGGTATAGCAAATGTTTCAGACAACTTGGTGAAAAGCTGGGCGAATTGGTTCATCTTTCCAACCGTCACATCACGCACCTTTCTCAAATATTGTTGTTGAGAGCTCGTATTCTCTTCCGTACCCGGAATAAATTTCGAGATTTCCTCCAGCACAAATCGCGGAGTCAACAGGAAGATCAGAACAGATGCAAATGTCTCCAGAGATGACTGAAGAATTTCTCGTTGCTCGCCTACATAGATAGTAAGAATAGACGAGCCGATAAGTAGGCCGATCGCTACAGTCCATTTCCTGCCTTCGCGCAGTAAACCCGCCAATAAGCCGGAGAATGCCAGCAGACTGATTTGATGAATGGCATCTATGTTAGCCAGACTTAAGACAAGCCCGGTTACTACCCCCACGGCAGCGCCTACCGTCCCACCGCCTACCGCAGCAAAAAGGAGAACAAGATAGCGCGCAAGCACATTATCCACTGACACATCTTGCACAAACCACCCAACCGTTCCCGTCATAATTGACGCCAGAAGAATGATTAAGCAGATAATTTCTTCCGTACGCAAATTTTGCTGGCTTCGCCTCGATGTTAGGATCGGAATCGCCTGTACAAAAATGAGCGTGAGAATTAAGCTAAGAAGCGCTGCTACGCCGTTCATAAACAGCGAATGCCAAGTTAGCTTGTTTAGAATGTAGTCGACTGTAATCCCACTGAGGAGGACCGCGAGAAATGAAAGCAGCGGAGCATAGTTTAACTCCATTTTCCGGCGCCTCTCCAATACGCTTGCTAGGACCAGTACCATCGCCATTCCGAGAAAATTTGCCGAAGCGATCTCCATCGACTGCATCGCGCTTCCGGCTATAATCGAGAACATGATAAGAAGCAGCCGATTTCTCTTTAAGAAATACATCACCGCGAAAAAAGAAATCGCGAATGGAGAGAGCTCTTGCAGAATAACTGCACGGCCAAGCAAAAAACCCATCATCAGGTGCAACACGCTCCATTGATGGGAAACTGCATATAACCAATTTCCTCCTCTCTTGTTAACCCCCTCAAAAGTAGATGTCATTCTTCCTGCTACTTTTCCTGCCATTGTCGCTGATTGATTACGAATCATCCTCAACACCACCTTACCTGAATTTTGTGATTCTCATTATAAGCACAGGTCAAAAACAAATTTTGTCAAAACAAGTAGGTTTTAATTAAAAATTTTCCGACAATTAACTTCCTGTTTTTTACTGGGTGTCGATTTCCTTTTGTTACTGATGATATGGAAAAAAGGAAATAAAAAAAGGAGAGCAATCGCTCTCCAACCCTTGTCTTTATTACTTTTTCTTATCTTCATCCGGCGTCAGGAATATGATTTCCCCTTCTTTGGAAAGAAAGAAATTTTTTCTGGCCAATTCACTGATATACTCCTGATCATTCATTCTTTTTACCTGTAATTCGAGTTGTTTCTTATCACCCTCCACCTTGGTGACCTCACGCTGCAAGTCCACAAGCTCCCTCTGTTTATCCGCTAATTGCTCACTCTGCGAATAATATGTGTATCCCGCCCATGACAAAAACAAAACGACAATAATCTGCAAAAGACGCATTCTGCGCTTCCGACCATAATTCGATGGCTTGGATTGCGGTTGTTGTTGCATATCGTTCACCTTTCCTGATTGATTATTTTACATTTTCTTACCTTTTATCCAGCCCGTCAAGGCTTGCCATCTTTTTCTCACAATTCTCTTTGCTTTTTGCGTCGGTTTTTGCAGGTATCTCGTCCATATCGGCGACCATAGCTTTCCTCCCAAAAACAAAAATGGCCGGGCAAGCCATTTTACAACAGTAAACAGTACAGAGAAGAGGAAAAGAACGATAGCGACCAATGCCCGGTATAAAAAAAGGAGGGGAACGATGAAAATATAGTATCCGATTCTTAGTATTACCCGGTATAGCCATATGGATAAAGCGATAAGCTTGTTCAAAATTCCAAGGTATATACGCTGGAATAGCAGAAAATATAAAATGATGCCGATGCCTAGCCCGAGAAAAATATAAATTCGGACTACACCTTCATTTATTCTCAAAAGCGTACCAAATACAAGAAACGTACAGCTTATCCAAAAGAAAAAGTCGGATACCCATACCAGCCAAATAGGGAGACGACACTTGCGCTCCATTGTCCGGTATGTATCGTACAGTATTCCTATAGCCAGTCCGCACAGTAACATCGCCAACATTGTCGTTGCTTGCCCGGTAAGCGTCACTTAAAGATCCGGCCAAAGATTCCTTTGGCTTTTTCTCCCTGGTAGGATTCGTCGATATATTCCATCGCGAATACCAAGCCCTCAATCGATACCTGTCCTGTCTCCAGGCTCAGGTTCTTCATATGCAGGTTTTTCCCCTTTATTGTAAGAAAACCCGCCTCTGTGTGGAGCAGGAATTCTTCATGATCGAAACTCTCGACCTTAAGTACGCCTGTTATATCAAGCTTTTTTCGGTTAATCATGACAACATCATGACGAATCGTCTTCTTTGGGTTTGTTTCCATCATTACGGCCCACCCTCCTTTTTATCCCGCCTTAACGGGCAGTAATACCCCCACTGAGTGAAGTTTCACTTTATACCATCCTATGGAGGGAAGGCGCAGAATAGAACAAGAGAAAACCCTATTCCATGTTGTTCATGCAGGCATTATCTACCTCTTTACCAAATGGAAGGTTGAGAATCTTCCCGGTCATCACGAGGTAGGTATTCTTCTTTAATCATCGTGTAGAGAGTAGCTGCTTCATCCTTTTTGGTTGTGTCGAGAAGCTTTTCCACTTTTACAGTAACAAGCTTATTGCCATAACGGACGATAAGCTCGTCCCCTATTTTTACGTTGGCGCTGGATTTTGCCACCTGACCGTTAATTGTTACGCGTCCTTGATCGCATACTTCTTTCGCCAATGTACGGCGCTTCACCAACCGGGAAACCTTCAAAAATTTATCGAGTCGCATCTTTATATCCCTTCTTCCTCTTTCTTTTTCTGTTTCGCTTCCTGCCACCAGTTCTCCATCTCGTCAAGTGATGTATTCTCAAACGTCTTGCCCGCTTCTATTATTTTCTTTTCAATATAGGAAAAGCGATAGTAAAACTTCTTGTTCGTCAAGGCTAGCGCCTCTTCCGGGTCAATCTTCATAAAACGCGCGATATTAACGATGACGAACAGCAAATCACCAAGTTCTTCCCGGCGATGTTCCAGTGTCTGTGCTTCCTTCAGTTCTTCCCACTCTTCTTTTACTTTATCAAGCACTTCGGATAGCTCGTCCCAATCAAAACCAACATCTGCCGCCTTCTTCTGATATTTATATGCCTTAAGAATGGCGGGCAAGTCACGCGGCACCCCATCGAGTCGAGATATCGTCTCTTTTCCTTTCCCCTGTTTTTCTTTCTTCTTAATATCCTCCCAGTTCTGCAACGCCTCATCCGCGTCTTCCGCATTCGATGCACCGAATACATGAGGGTGTCGACGAATCAGCTTTTCATTCAGCCCAGCAATAACATCCTGAACGGTAAAGTAGCCCTCCTCTTCAGCCATTTGCGAATGTAGCATAATCTGGAGAAGCAGATCCCCCATCTCTTCGCACATCGCTTCTGGGTCCTCATCGTCAATTGTTTCAAGCACTTCGTACGTTTCCTCGATCAGATTCTTCCGGATCGATTGATGGGTCTGTTCCCGATCCCATGGGCAGCCGTTCGGACTGCGCAGAATCGCAACGATTTCTCGGAGACGCCAGAACTGGCGGTTCAATGCCCTGTCTTCCTCCGTTGGCGGTACATACACCGTTGTCAGGTTGCTGTAGTTGTCCAGCCTGTCCAATTCATACAGAGGTATCGTCTGAATTCGCTCCTCTTCCGTAACTCCCGCCGCTGTTACGACGGTAACTGGGTAATCATCCGGGTATGCCTCCATCAATGTAAGCTTCACATCCGAGGCAACGAACGCATCATATACCTGGCAGATGAGATGATGCAAATTTGGTTGTACCTGATGCTTTTGCAGGTCGGTTCCATCTAACAGAGCAAACCCTTCCACCGGATCGATTTTCAACGAGGCGAATACAGGGTCAAGAAAGCTTTGCCCCCCTTTCACCTTAATCTCTACACCTTGTTCTTCGGCCCTATCCATCAGTAGCTGCACTGTACGCTCAGCTACAAGCGGATGACCCGGTACCGCATAGACAATCTCGTCTTTCTCCTCGACCATTCGAAAGAGGCGGTCGCTAATTTCCTCGTACACTTCCGGGAATTGATCGTGCGCTTTATATACATCATCAAAGCTCTCGTACGCTACTCCCTCCGCCAACAGCTCGGCAACGACTGGATGCTTCTCTGTCCGCAAATAAAGATGTTTTGCTCCCTTTAGAATACGGTAAATCCCAAGGGGAAGCCCTTCCAGGTTTCCCGCCCCAAGACCGATTACAATAATTTTCTTCATTATAATTGCATCTCCTTTTGAAGTCAGTCATGCAGAAGTTTAAACTTTTTAAGCAACGGTACGATCTTACGTCCGGCCTTTGTGCTTTCTAGATCGGCCTGCCGTACAGTCCCGGACAGAAGAAGAGCTACAGCATACATGACAACGCCCGCACCGACAGCCAACAAGCTTACCCCGGTAAAATACAGACGCGCAGAAGTAAATAAGTCTGCAAGCCACCGTTCTGCAGCCTGTCGGGCAACAAATGCGGCCAGTCCCATCATCATTACCGCAATAAATGGCTTAATAAAGAAGGCTTGTAGACCGAACCTAGCGCCGGTCAGATGATGCACCGTATACAAATTCAACAATGTAGAAATCATATAGGCACATACAGTAGCTACGGCGGCACCTGTAATACCAAAGAAAGGAATGAGCAGAATATTTAATAGAAGCTTTATTACAACGCCAATTAGTAGATTACGGACCGGCAGGTTAACTTCTCCCATCCCTTGAAGAATTCCCGCTGACGTAATGCCCAGCGTGGAGAAGATGGTTGTAAATGCAAGGATAGTTAAAGCCATCGTTCCGTTATCATTCTCATATAGCATTACATTCACAGGTCCGGCAACAATAGCAAGGCCGATAGAAGCCGGCAATCCGAATAAGAACGTCAGACGCAGAGCCAATTCTGTCCGCGCAGCAATCAAACGATGCTGGTTCAACGCTTTTGCTTCGGCAATGGCCGGGACAAGTGATAGAGAGAGCGCCGTTGCAAAAAATGCGGCAAACTGTACCAGCGGTTGTCCTCGATCAAAAATCCCTTTCAATTCGTATGCGTCTTCTGCACCGCTTCCTCCGCGAATCAGCATGCTGACGACGGTAAATGAATCGGATAGCTGCATTAGCGGAAGTACAAGCGAGCCTAGACAAATGGGAATGGCATAATAGAACAGTTTCCGCGCAATCTCCCCAATGGACTCCTGCCTATATGTATTTTTCAGTGATGTCTCGTCCCATACTTTCTGCTGTACCTTATGATTTCGTCGCCAGAAAAAAAGCATAAGAATAAATGCAAAAGACGCCCCGGTTACTGTACCGAATACTGCACCTGACCCGGCAAGGTATACGTCGCCTGTTGTCTTCATAAACCAGTACGATAATATGATAATGGTGGCAACACGCACGAACTGCTCGCCAATTTGTGAAACCGCAGTAGGAACCATATTATGATGACCTTGAAAGTATCCGCGTATCGACGCCATGACCGGTACGACCAAAAGAGCGAATGATACACTTCGAATCGGCATGACTAGTTTATCGTCCCTCATAAATCCGGCCAATACTGGTGCGCCAAACCAGAGAAGGATAAAAAAGAGGAAGCCTGTCAGCGTTAGCACTCCTGTAGATACACGGAAAATTTTGCGTGCGCCATATATATCGCCTACCGCCAGCTTCTCCGCTACGAATTTCGAAATCGCTATCGGGAATCCGGCCGTCGCCAGAATAAGAAGGGCACTGTACAGCGGATATACTTGTGTGTAGACATAATAGCCGAGATCACCCGTAATGTTTTGGTACGGAATACGGTAGACAACTCCCAGCAGTTTGGATAATAGCGCGCCCGCTCCCAGTATTGCAGCTCCTTTCAGAAAAGAAGCCCCCTGATTCTTAGACATAGATTCCCCTCTCTTTTCCCGGTAAATTCCTGCATAATTATATCACAAATTAAAAGCAGGGCGGGGTTCCGAAAGGCTTGCCCCATAAACTAGCTTATGCGTCTTACGGGACGAACTTTCCCAAAAAAAAGCTTCCTGGCAAGTGTTCTTACCGGAAGCTTGGTCATGCTTTTTACTGCTCCATCTGTTTTGCGAGAAAACCTGCCGCTGTTTCTACAAGCTTAACTTCCAGGTCGCCCATCTTGGCCTGGTCATTCTTCGTCAGAAGAATCACTGAGCCAATCGGGTCACCTCCTGCAATAATCGGAGCAATAACGTAGGAGGAATAATTATCTTCATTGTCGCGGATCATCTCATATTCCCCCGCACTGGTCTGCAATGAAGTACGGCGCTCCTCCATCGTAGTTTCTACGATTTCACCGATAGCCTTGTCCATGAATTCTTTCTTGGAAGCCCCGGATACGGCGATGATGGTATCGCGGTCGCTAATTAGCGTAATATGATTGGTGCTCTCATACAGCGAATCAGCATATTCCTTGGCGAAATCGCCTAACTCTCCAATCGGAGAGTACTTCTTCAGAATCACTTCTCCGTCGCGATCCACAAAAATCTCCAGCGGATCTCCTTCACGAATGCGAAGTGTACGGCGAATTTCTTTCGGAATGACCACACGCCCTAAGTCGTCAATCCGGCGTACAATTCCAGTTGCTTTCATAATTCTCGATGCCTCGCTTTCTTGAAGTAATTACATGACTGCAACTTATAATTAGCTTGCTTGTAGTATTTATCTCCTGCACGGAGAATATTCACCATCCTACTCCCCTTTATGCAAACTTTTTTGGCTAAAAAAATTTATGCAGGTATAATTTTTTGCATATGTTATGCGTTTATTCATAATAACAGGTACTAAAACCCTTTCATAAAATAATGCAACTCAACATTCAATCGCTTTGCATATTCGGCATCCAATTTGCATTGTAATAAGGAAAAGACAACCCAATGCAAAAAGGAGACGATTATGCATGAATAGCAAGCAAGTATGCCAAAGATGCCATCGCGAACTGAAGGAGCAGGAAACAAGCACTTCAGAAAGGGAAAATACGCTCTGCCATCGTTGCCAGGACGTGCTGGAATTTGGTTATCCGTCTTTTCCATTCTATAAGTTAAGTGAATACGCAACAAAATAAGAAAAACGCGCGAGCATGACCGCTCGTCCTTTTTCCACAAAGAAGCCAAACGGCCGCTTAATGTCACTTTCTTGCTTTACAGTAACATATACTTTCTTAATCCGTAAAAAAAAGAGTCCCCGCATGTAATGCGTAGGACTCCTTTTTTTATTGGCCGCTTGGCTTTTGCGGTTGACCACCTTGAGGCTCTGGCACAGGCATAGGTTGCTGCGTGCCCGGCACAGACTGTCCCGGTTGCTCTGATTGCCCTGGAACTTGCTGTTGTGGCTGTTCTTTAATCATATCAGCTGGAATTTTCTCTTCTTTAATCATACCTTTTACTTTCTGAGTAAAGAATTCATTCTCTTTCTCTTGCGCCAGCATATTGGTGATGTCTTTTTTCACTTCATCATAAGGCTGGTCTTGTCGTTTCTCGACACGCATAATATGATATCCGAATTCCGTTTCGATCGGATCGCTAATTTTATTGAGCGGAAGCGTCTTAGCCGCATTCTTAAACGGTCCTACCATGCCTTCAAGAGTCAAGCCGTCCGGAGAAGGAAGTTCATACAATCCACCTGTCTCTTTCGTACCTGGATCGTCCGTATTCTCTTTGGCTAATTTGGCAAAGTCCGCACCATTCCGCAGTTGTTTCACAAGTTCGTCCGCTTTCTTTTTCGCCTCTGCTTTCGATCTCTTCTCTGTACCGATAAGAATGTGACGTACATTCGTTTGCGTCAGATAGCCTTCTTTCTTGGCCATATCATATTCTTTCTTTTTGTCTTCTTCCTTAACGTCTTTAGAGAAGTACGAGATCATCTTTACCTGATCAAGGAAGAAATCCTTCATCTCGTTTTGGGTTACTTTGCGGTCTGCATAGTATTGCGTCAGTTTTTTATCTTGCCCGATTTGCTGTTTAACAAAATCCTCATACTGTGTAAAATTCTTTTCTGCTTCCTTCTTCATTTCATCTGTCTCTTTAACCTGAGCGGTAACATGCAATGTCATTACCATATAATGGAGCGCTGCCGTAAGCGCTTCTTTGTTCCCCGAGTCGATTGCCTGAGCCATGCTCGGCTCTATCGCTTTTAGAACTTCAGTATAATTCTTGAATTCAGGTTCAGTAATTTCTTTGCCGTCATCATACTTGGCAACTACTGGTCCGGTCTTTCCGCATCCCGCAAGCAGGACAACGAGAGAAAGAATACAGACCAACACAAGTCGCCCGTACTGCTTAATTGGCCACATCTGTTGTTTCCTCGCCTTCTTTTTTCTTTTTGAGTTCGTCGAATTGAGTGAGGAAACTTTCCACAAGTTCAATGCTCTCCTCAGGCTTCAATCCTTTCACCTTAATTCCGACAACTACCTGTTGTCCCTGCCGTGAAGGCGTGATGCGCCGCAGGAGAGGCCCTTTAATCTCATATAAGTCTCCCCAATCCACTTTGGCGCTCTGATCTTCATGGAAGATCAGTTGAATGGTATCCGCTTTCTGTGCAATTTCCACAATGCGGTGTCGAATCGCATATACCCGCAGACGCGACACAAATAGCAGACTGCTTACACTCTGTGGAATATTACCGAATCGGTCCATTAACTCCTCCGTTAAATCCTCGATTTCTTCGAATGAGGATACAGCAGCGAACTTTTTGTACATCTCGATCTTCTGTTTTCCATCCTGAATATAATCAGAAGGAATAAACGCATCAATGGTCAGGTTAATCTCAGGATGCACCTCTTCTTCCTTCTGTGGCTCACCCTTCAATTCCTCAATCGCATCCTTCAACATCTGACTATATAAGTCAAAACCAACCGACGCGATAAAGCCATGCTGCTCCGCGCCGAGCAGATTTCCTGCCCCGCGGATCGACAAATCGCGCATCGCAATCTTAAATCCGGAACCAAGCTCGGTAAATTCTTTAATCGCCTGCAATCTCTTCTCCGCCACTTCAGTCAGCACCTTATCCCGCCGATACGTGAAATATGCGTATGCAATACGATTCGAACGCCCGACTCTTCCTCGTAATTGGTACAACTGTGACAAGCCCATTCGATCCGCATTCGTGACGATAAGCGTATTAACATTTGGGATGTCTACGCCTGTCTCGATAATCGTCGTACTAACCAGAACATCCGCTTCTCCTTCCAGGAAGCTCAGCATAACCGATTCCAGTTCCGTCTCGTTCATCTGACCGTGTGCCACCGCAACGCGGGCGTCCGGCACAAGCATACGGATTTGATCCGCCATTTGATCAATACCTTGTACCTGATTATACAGGAAATATACCTGTCCTTCCCGTGCCAGTTCGCGCTCAATCGCTTCCCGTATCAATCCAGCACTGTATTCCATTACATACGTCTGAACAGGAAAACGATTCTCCGGGGGCGTCTCGATAACAGAAAGATCGCGTACGCCAAGCATCGACATGTGCAGTGTACGCGGAATCGGCGTTGCTGTCAACGTCAAAACATCCACATTTGTCTTCAAACGCTTCAGTTTCTCTTTATGCGTAACGCCAAAGCGCTGTTCTTCATCAACAATGAGCAGACCTAGATCTTTAAAGACAATATCCTTTGAGAGAAGACGATGTGTTCCGATTACGACGTCGACCGTCCCGTCCTTCAGTCCTTTAATCGTCTGTGTTTGCTCTTTCCGTGTTCGGAACCTGCTGATAACGGAGATGTTTACCGGGTAATCAGCAAACCTTTCCCGGAATGTCTCATAATGCTGCTGTGCCAGAATGGTCGTTGGTACAAGCAAGGCTACCTGTTTGCCGTCCATGACCGCCTTGAATGCTGCACGAATCGCCACTTCGGTTTTTCCGTATCCTACGTCCCCGCACAACAAACGATCCATCGGACGCTCTTTCTCCATATCTTCTTTAATCTCTCGGATTGCACGCAATTGGTCTTCCGTTTCATCATATGGAAACATTGCTTCGAACTCACGCATTTCCTCCCCGTCTTTCGTAAACGCATAGCCTTTCGCCTGCTGACGTTCCGCATATAGACGGATTAAATCCTGAGCAATGTCCTGTACCGATGCACGAACCTTGCTTTTAACCTTTTTCCAATCGGTACCACCCAATTTATATACTTTCGGTTCTTTTTCTTCGCTGCCGACATACTTCTGTACTTGATCAATTTGCTCAATAGGTACGTATAGCTTGTCATTTCCCGCGTATTTAACGTGCAGGTAATCTTTATGAATACCATTAATTTCGAGTGTATCGATACCTAGATATTTACCGATACCATGGTTGACATGCACAACATAGTCGCCTACCTGCAGCTCCGTATAGCTCTTGATACGTTCGGCATTGCTGATGTTTTTCCGTGTTTTAGACGCTTTTCTCTGTTTCTGAGTAAATACTTCACTTTCCGTAACAACTACAAGATGCTGCATCGGCATCTCAAAACCGCTCTGTAGGTTACCAATAGTAATAACAGGGCGACTGCTCGCAAGCGCTTTATCCGGTGAGAGAACAATATCAACTTCAATTTCATAATCGTGAAACACTCTCTCCATCCGGCGTGCCCGTTCTTCGTCCGCGGCGCAGAATACGACCACAGCATTCGATTTTTTCCACCGCTCCATCTCCGTTTTCAATACGTTCATTTGACCATGAAAATTTTGCATGGCTTTGCAGTTAAAATTAACAATATTTTGCGGATTGGTTTTCGGTACTTGTCGCAGGAACAGAGATGTATGCAGTATCGGCCATTTTTTCGGAGCAATAATGTTCTCCAACGAATGGGATAGCTCTATATCCGGAAGGAATTCCCCTTCCTGTACCAATGCCGTTTTCCATTCCGCTTCATCTTTCTCCAGCTGTGCCGCTGCCTCTACAATACGTGAAGGCTCATCAATAAGGACAAGCGGCTTTTCTTTCAAATAGTCTATTAAAGTTTGCTGCGACGAATACAGAAAAGAGATATATTTATAGATTCCGGTAAACGAATGGCCCTGGCGCAACTGTTCGATTTCCCAGCCTACCTTTTCGGCAATAAGCTCCTTAACTTGTGTAGCTTTCACTTTAGGAAGTGTTGCCTTCATATGCTGTTCTATCTTTTCTGCTGCCTGAATGAAGATTTCCTGGCCACCGAACACCTCCCGTGTCGGACCGATCAAAATCTCTTGCAGATTCTCAATGGACCGTTGATTGGAAATATCGAATGTCCGAATGGAATCGACTTCGGTATCAAATAATTCAATCCGTACAGGATGAGACATATAGACAGGAAAGATATCAATGATTCCACCTCGAACGCTAATCTCGCCACGCGTTTCTACCATTTCAACACGCTCGTAACCAAGCGCTATCATCTTTCCAAGGAAATTCTCCAATTCAATTTCTTCACCTATAGCAAGCGGATACTGTGCTCTCTTCCACTCATCTACAGGTATGACAGTGCGGCGGACGCCCGCATATGGAACAACCAATACCCCTCTTTTGCCTGCAGCAAGCGCATTCAACACTTCAATGCGTTGACTAAGTGTTTCCGGACTAGAAATAGATACTTCTGATAGTACCATCTCATTGGCTGGATACAGCCATACTTCATCCGACGGTAAAAGCTGATTCATATCATCATATATTTTCTGAGCTTGAAACATATTGTGTGTCACAATAACGAGAGGTCGCGTCATCGTCTGATACAAAGCGGCATAGAATATCTGCCGGGCAGAATTGCTTAGCCCGGATGCAAGCTGCTCCCTTAACCCCCGTTTGTAACTGTCGACTATCGCTTCGAACTCATCATCGCGTTTAAATTTCTCTACCAGACCTTGCAATCGCTCTTCCTCCTCTCTTTACGAATGCATCCGCAAATGCAAAAATAAGCCTTAGCAAAAAGCCAAGGCTCTGTATGCTGATTTATTGTAAAGGATACATAAGTTCAGGGTAACGGTAAATAGCTTCACTGCAGTATTCACATGTAACACTTGCCACCGTATCCCCATTTGCTTCATAGCTAATTATATGTTTCCTCTCTTCAGGGGTCAAGAAATGAAACCCCAATCTATCTTCTGTCGCCTCAGCATGTTCGATTGCCGCATGCTGTGTACCGCAATGCGGGCAGATATATCGTATCGCCATATGTATGCCCCCCGGAAATGTATTATGCTTATATTTATTCTTTCCAGAAGGCTGGCGTACCATACGACAGCTAGTTAAATTGATTCATTACACGCAAAAACGAGATCTCCATCCATGCTTTTGAGGCTTCAACGGACCGCTCTACCGCATCCTGCACATCGGCCAGCTCCTCTGGTGAAAACGTAGTTAATACATGATCAACTACTTTGCGCCCTGGAGCAGGCCGATCAATACCGACTTTAATCCGTTTAAATTCCTCTGTGCCCAAATGAGCAATCAGTGACTTCATGCCATTATGGCCACCAGAGCTTCCCTTTGTACGCAGGCGGATTTTCCCGCATGGCAGGTCAAGATCATCATATATGACAAGCAAATCCTCTTCGGCATCCAACTTATAGAAATTCAAAAGCGGACCGACGCATTCTCCGGATAAGTTCATGTACGTCATCGGTTTAACCAACAGCACTTTTTCCGTGCCGATACGTCCCTCACCGATAAGACCTTTGAATTTACCTGCTGATAGCATAATATTCCAATCCTGTGCAAGTTTATCTATCGCCCAGAACCCGACATTATGTCGGGTCATTTCATACTGCTTACCCGGATTACCCAGTCCTACAATTACTTTCATCATATTCTCCCCTTACCATATACACTGAAAAAGCGCAACCGGACGGTTACGCTTTTTCGAACGATTACATCGTTGGGCTTATGATTCTTCGTTTTTATTCGGCACTGCATCACCAGAGCTGTTCTCTTCATCGTTCGCTTCTGCGACGCCCGCCTCCGCCTCGGCTTCTTCCTCAGTCGTTCCTTCTACTGGTTCTGCCTGCGGTGGCACAATAGTGAGGACAACTGTGTCTGGGCTGTCCAATATCTCAATATCGCCTGAAACGATAAGATCAGCCACCGTTACTGTATCGCCGACAACAAGCTTTTCAATATTATACGTAATGCTGTCCGGGATTTTGCTAGGCAAGCAGCTGATGTTCAACTCACGTAACGTATGCTGGAGCACACCGCCGTCTTTCACGCCCTGAGCTTCTCCCTGCAGCACAATGAACACGCTTGTGTCCGTTTTTTCATTCATATTGATTGTGCCGAAATCCAAATGCAGCACTTTATTCTTGAGCGGGTCACTCTGCAAGTCTTTAATCATAACATTGAGAGGCTTCCCGTCTACGTTCAGTTTGATTACATGATTCAACCCTTGTTGGTTTACAAGTTGCTGAAAATGGCTTTCTTCAATCGCAATTGATGCATTTTCCACATCACTTCCGTACAAAACGGCGGGAATTTTCCCTTTGTTGCGTAATTCGGTTAGCGTAGACCGCGGTCCTACCTGTCTCTTTTGCGCTTGCAGTTCCATTGCCATATTATATTCCCCTCCTACTGTAAGGTTCGTAGCAACATCATTATCTACTTTACCCAATCCAGTGAGGAGTCAATCATTAAGCTAATAGAAATTAATCAAACAATTTGCTTACAGATAGTTCTTCATGCACACGAATAATCGCTTCCCCGATGATTGGCGCCACAGACAGCGCCTGGATTTTGTTACTTTGCTTCTCCGGTCCAAGCGGAATCGTATTGGTTACAATCAACTCTTTAATGCTGGAGTTTTCAATACGCTCGATGGCCGGTCCCGACAGCACCGGATGCGTGCAGCAAGCATATACCGCTTTAGCTCCTGCTTCCATCAATGCATTCGCCGCCAGTGTAATCGTACCTGCCGTATCAATGATGTCATCAATAATGATAGCCGTACGACCTTCGATATTACCAACAATGTTCATTACCTCGGCCACATTCGGCTCTGGTCGGCGTTTATCGATAATGGCGATCGGAGCTTCCAGACGTTCGGCTAATTTTCTTGCCCGCGTCACGCCTCCGTGGTCAGGTGATACAACAACCACGTCTTCAAGTTCTTTCTCCGCAAAGTGCTTTCCGAGAATCGGCACACCTAGTAGGTGATCGACCGGAATATCGAAAAACCCTTGGATTTGCGTAGCATGGAGGTCCATAGTAATAACACGATGCGCTCCGGCTGTTTCAATTAAATTCGCAACCAATTTTGCAGTAATCGGATCACGAGCCCGTGCTTTACGGTCCTGACGAGCATAGCCATAATAGGGAATGACTACATTGATGCTTTTGGCAGAAGCTCGCTTCAGTGCGTCTACCATAACCAAAAGTTCCATTAAATGCTCATTAACAGGTGCGCTGGTGGATTGAATAACAAATACATCAGCACCGCGTACGCTCTCATTCAACTTAATCTGCACTTCTCCATCGCTGAAATGCACAACCTGTGCATTTCCCATCGGAAGACCGATATGATCCACAATTTCTTTCGCCAAAGCCGGATTTGCATTACAAGTAAAGACTTTCAGTTTCGGGTCGCGATAATTCGCCATGACTGCTGTTAAACCTCCATACCTTTCATACTTGTTTATTTCTTTATAATATTTTTTGCGTAACCTTCTTTGTTTGTTTGACGCTCACGAGCAATCGCCAGCGCGCCATCCGGCACGTCATCCGTTACCGTAGATCCGGCAGCCACATATGCACCTTCCCCTACGGTCACCGGCGCTACAAGATTCGCATTGCAACCTACGAAAGAACGGTCCTTGATTACCGTTTTATGTTTATTCACACCATCATAGTTTACCGTTACCGTACCGCAACCTACATTCACATCCGCTCCCACTTCTGCATCACCTAAGTAGGTCAGGTGCGATACTTTACTGCCTTTGCCAAGCGACGTATTCTTAATTTCTACGAAATCGCCCACCTTCGCGCCTTCACCAATGTGAGAATTTGGACGGATATACGCGAACGGGCCAACTGTGGCCTCGCTATCAATCCGGCTATCTACCAATACAGATTGCTTGATTTCCACGCGATCGCCTACCTGGCAATTCGTAAGCTGCGTATGAGGGCCGATGATGCACTCTTCGCCGATAACAGTCCCTGCTCCAATTAACGTACCTGGGTAAATAATAGAATCACGACCGATAACTACATCGGCCTCAATGTACGTATTGAAAGGATCAATAATTGTAACGCCCTCTTTCATATGCTTGGTGAGAATGCGTTCTCTCATCATCGATTCCGCTTTAGCAAGCGCTACACGGTCATTGACACCGATTGTAATCTCTTCCGTAATAGAAGCTTCGATGCGCTCTCCCTGACTCTTTAGGATTTCAACCGCGTCAGGCAAGTAATACTCACCCTGTGCATTATTGTTATCAACTTTTTCAAGAATGGCAAAAAGCTTCTCATTATCGAAGCAATATGTACCTGTATTGATTTCTTTCACGCATTGTTCTTCTTCCGTTGCATCCTTCTGTTCAACAATGCGCTCAACACCGCCGTCTTCACCACGAATAATACGGCCGTATCCTGTCGGGTTGTCCATCACCCGGGTAAGAATAGTCGCAGCCGCCTGGTTAGCTTCATGATGTGCCACAAGCGCTTCTAGCGTCTCGGAGCTAATTAACGGTTCGTCACCGGAAAGGACAAGTGTCGTTCCCTTTCTTCCTTTCAAAATCGGGGCTACCTGCATCACTGCGTGAGCCGTGCCCAGCTGCTCTTCCTGCATCGCATATTCGACATCGCTGCCTAGTTGCTCTTTTACCTTGTCTGCTCCGTGGCCGACAACAACAACGATGCGATCCGCCTGCAGTTCGTTCAAGCTGTCCACAACATGCTGAACCATCGGCTTACCGCAAACGGAATGCAGCACTTTATACAGCTTTGATTTCATTCGTGTTCCTTGGCCTGCAGCCAATACAACCGCAAATTTATCTGACATGGTACCCTCCCATTTCGATAAGTTCCACAATGACTATATCTTAATTGACTTTCTATTTCAAGATAAGTCGCAAAAGAGATGCAAAAATACAGCATCCTTTTTCTTCAAATTGCAAAAGAAAAGAGGCCCCCTCTACAAAAGGCCCCTTTGATTTAGTGCAACTGAGAACTAAGCTCCCTCTTCAACCAGTTCTTCGGTTGTTTCTATTTCTCCTACGCGCTCATATTCAGCCAATACAGCGGCTTGAATCTTCTCGCGAGTAGACGAAGAGATAGGATGTGCGATGTCGCGGAATTCTCCTTCTGGTGTACGTTTGCTAGGCATAGCTACAAACATACCGTTGTTGCCGTCAATGACACGGATGTCATGCACCACGAATTCATTGTCGATCGTAATCGAGCAAATCGCTTTCATACGACCATCAGTGTTTACACGGCGGAGTCTTACGTCCGTTACTTCCATGTCTGCTCACCACCTTTTTCCAATTATCAGAAGCTTGATAACTGTAATTCAACAAAGGTGGAAAAAAATCCTTCTTCTATTTGAAAAATTTTTAGCTTTTTCTTAATTTTGGATCTTTACTCTATTGACATATTGTTAACGTTCCAGAGCTGCAACCAACTCAATTTCAAGTGATACGTCCTTCGGTAGTCTCGCAACCTCCACCAGAGAACGGGCTGGACGATGCTCACCGAAGTATTGGCCGTAAATTTCATTAATCGCACCGAAATCATTGATATCTTTGACAAAGACTGTTACCTTCACGACATCATCCAGCGTCGCATTTGCAGCGGTCAATACCGCCTTTAGGTTAGCGAATACTTGATGCGTCTGCGCTACGATATCACCTGTCACAAGCTCTCCTTCCGGTGTTAACGGAATTTGACCGGATGTATACAAAAAATTCCCGACTTTAATGGCTTGCGAATAAGGGCCGATAGCGGCCGGCGCTTTATTGGTAGAAATCTGTTCCATGTAACATCCCTCCGGTTTATTCTTTATTTTTAAAGTAATTACCTAACTCAAGACGGATTTCCTTATCCCTTACGTCCACTTCTGTTACACGGAGCAAGGAGACATAATCGTCCACCAGGCGCTCTTCTACATTAGCCGTTTCCATAAATACGCCCACGCCTACAACTTCGGCTTTGAACTCTTCAAGCAAATCCATCATTCCACGTGCGGTACCGCCCGCCTTCATGAAATCATCGACAATAAGCACCTTGGAATTCTCAGGGAGACTGCGACGTGCTAAAGACATCGTTTGAATTCGCTTGCTTGAACCGGATACATAGTTAATGCTCACGACCGAACCATCCGTCACCTTACTGTATCGGCGAACGATTACAACAGGAATGTTTAAATAATACGCTGTTGCATATGCAAGCGGAATCCCTTTCGTTTCTACAGTCATTACATAATCTGCTTCGGACTCGGCGAACACTGTAGCAAATACTTTACCGATCTCCGATAACACTTCTGGATCGCCTAGTAAATCAGCCATATACAAGTATCCGCCAGGAAGCAGGCGACCGGAACTTTCTAATGTACGACACAGACGTTCCATACCCGCTCGAGCATCTTCAGTATTTGTCAGCGGAATGTATTTTACACCGCCTGCCGCACCCGCTACCGTTCTCAACAGGCCGACTCCTTCTGATTCAAACAATTCTTTAATAATGGATAAATCTTCACTGATGGAAGACTTAGCTGCCCCGTATTGTTCCGCAAAAAACGTGAGTGGAATGAGTTTATGGGGACGCGCAAGCAAATGCTGCGTCATATCTACAAGCCGGGCACTTCTCCGTAACTTTTTCATGTACGTTCCTCCGTATTAAAAACCGAATATTATGAAGTGAATATACCACTTATGTACGGATTTACGCAAGTGTTACCGGTTATTTTCCCCCAGAATACGAACCGCATACACTTCCTTGCAAAAGCCACGCAAGCCATTGTATATCCTATTCATTCGCGACTCTCGTTCCGCCAGTGCAAATACGGTCGGTCCGCTTCCTGACATAAGAACACCATCCGCACCAAATCGCAGCATTCTTTCCTTAATTTGACGAACTTGTGGATGCATCTCTAGCGTGACGGATTCAAGGTGGTTGCCCAATGCGCGGCATACTCCAGTGAAATCACCTCGGTGAATGGCCTCAATCATCTCGGCCGATTTTCGCTCCTCTTTCCCTTCGTCGATACGCAGTGCACCATACACTTCACCCGTCGATACGCCAATCGGCGGCTTCGCTAAAATAACCCAGCAGGAGGGCGGTGACGGAAGGCGTTCGATTTTCTCACCTCGTCCGCGCGCCAACGCTGTGCCGCCATATACACAAAAAGAAACATCCGAGCCAACATGCGAACCTAACTCGGCCATTTCCTCCACGCTCATACCCAGATTCCATAATCGGTTCAACCCTTTAATCGTTGCTGCTGCATCACTGCTTCCACCTGCCAAGCCTGCAGCAATAGGAATGTGTTTATCAATATGGATGTGTACGCCGTGCTTGATGCCGAATCGCTCTTTGACAAGCCGTGCGGCTTGATATACATGGTTTCTTTCATCAAGTGGAAGATAACTAACCGTACAATCAAGCGTAATTTTATCTTCTTCCCGCGGATAAATGGTTAATCTGTCGGCCAAATCAATGGTTGTCATTACCATCTCAATCTCGTGATAGCCGTCCGGCCGCTTCGCTAATACATCCAATGTTAAGTTGATTTTTGCCGGGGCCTTGACCATAAGGCAAGCGTCGTTCACTAATTCCTTCTTCCCTTCCATTTTATGCTTTGCTTATTTTAGCATTAATCGATAAGAAAATGAAGAACATAGACTTCAGCATATATAAGGGAGACATTAGCAATCTTTCTTCTCCCTAAAAATAATAAAAGACCAGGCAGATTGCCTGGCCCTTACCGGGAAAAGTTACTTCGTGGGATTCTGTTTCGCAAGCGATTCTTCCGCAAGTTGGATGGCCCGCTTCACCATATTTCCCGCATCACGGGTAGTAATGCCGCCCCAGCCCTCGCGCTGTACAGTTTCATAAAAACCAAGATCTTTTGCAAGCTCATACTTGAACTGCTCTGACATAACACTTCTTCTACGTGCCATATATACAGCCCCCTTTATTTTTCCCGTGCGCATAGTATATGCAGAAAGGAAAAATAAAAACAGCAGGATAAGGTATCCTACTGTTCAAGGGCGATTCGAATATATTCATCATCGCGGCAAATTGTAAGTTCCACTGTCTCTGTAAGCACATCTGCATAGCTGTACGACACGCGCTCAAAGGAATGCTTGTCCTCATCGAGCTTCACAATAAATACAGACGGGTAAGTTTCTTCAAGAACTCCCGTCCTTTCTACGGTCTTGCGACGGCCACCGTTCGCTCGGAGTAAAATCCGTTCGCCGATATGCCCATCCAAATTACGTTTTATATCGTGTAACGTATTTCTCGCCATTCAGACCACCTCACTATTGGTAAGTATACCACCACTTTTATAGTATGTCAAATAAATCGATTATTATAGCAAGATTTTATGGACACTGTCAATATTTTTTTACCGGGAAAACGCTTAAAAATCAGAAAAATCAAAAATTGATAGAAAAGTCGTATCTTCATGAAACGGTTTCTTCAAATCGGTCTTTATCTTACTATAAAATAAAGGCCGACTTGAAGAAATTTCCCTGCTCTTTCCCCGTCACTCATCCTTATTAGACTTACGGCTTTGGAATCCCGAAGCGAAAGCATCCTTTCGATTCCAAACCTCCTACTCCTTCAATGCCCGTAATCGTATTCTTAACCATGTCAAAAATATTAATCGATTGCTGAATGGAGGTATACGCCACTTTTTCGGCTATGTATACCGGATCAAGCGTATGAATATTAATTCGTTTCGGTGAACTGGCAAAATTCGCTCCCGCCCCCAGAATCGCTTCGAAATGCGACTGGCATGCCCCTGCGAAAATAACTAAACTATCCTTGCTCTGCTGAAACATCCGAGCTTTCTCTACTGCTTGAACAAAATATTTCGAGTGGCGGTAGCTATTCAAATCATCTGCTGGCCCTCTTTTGCTCTGCAAAGCATCATGCCCCGTCAGCACAAGAATATCCGGACTGTGTTTGTTTAGAAGAGGAAGGATCGCTTCTGGAAACTCTTTCTCAGGATAATGGTATCCAATAGCAGGCACTTTTAATTCCTGATAAACAGCCAGGCACTTCTTCAAATAACCTCTGTCTCCATCTACATGAAGAACCTTGCCCGGCCAGTCGAAGGAGCCTCCTATGTCTTTTATATGATTTACCTGACGCCACGTATTTTTCTCACGGGTCGAACGTCTTTCCTGCTGAATCAGTCGCATCGCTTCGAGGTGTTTCTGCTCGTAGGCACTTCGCATCTTCTGCATCTCATCTTCGTTTACTTTAACCAGGTCATCGAGCGGAGCGTCTGCCATCAATCGGTAGTCTAGGCCGATAAGCGCAGCGGTTTTATCTTCTTTGTCAATATCGAGAATCTGGAACAACATATCATAGCCATGCGATTTCCTCGTTACAATGTCACCAACTTTAAACTTCGAGTTCGTAAACATAAAAACCCCTCCTTCCCTGACATCGTATGCTTGCCGGGAAAAAGGGGTTCTGCCTATATGCATCCTTTAGAAAGCTTAAAAATCGTTATACGGAAGCCTGAGAAATCAGGTTACTTAACCGGGCAAATTCCTCAATCGAAAGCGTCTCGCCCCGTCTTGCCGGCTCGATACCCGCTTCCGCGAGGATGCGCAGCATTTCTTCTTTGCGTTCCTTGCCGAAAAGATTATTCAACAGGTTGTTCGATAGCGTTTTGCGCCGTTGCGCAAAGCTGGCTTTGACAACCCGGTAGAACATCGTCTCACTATCTACGTCTACGGCAGGTTTGTTCCGAATACGAAGGCGAAGAACCGCAGAGTCAACATTCGGCTGGGGAATAAAGACACTGTGCGGCACAATGGTAACGACTTCCGCCTCTGCATAGAACTGTGCCAGCACACTTAACGCGCCGTATTCTTTGCCTCCCGGCCCGGCAGCAATACGCTCGGCTACTTCCTTTTGGATCATGACTACAATGTTCTCAAGTGGCAATCGTTCTTCAAGCAGTTTCATTAGAATGGCACTGGTCACATAGTACGGCAAGTTCGCCACGACACTGACTTTCTCCTGCTCCGGAAATTTCTCTCGAATCAGGGTGCCCAGATCCATTTCCAAGACATCACCATGAACGATTTCCGTGTGTGAATACGCAGATAGCGTATCAGCCAGAATCGGCAACAATCGCTGATCAATTTCAACAGCCACCACTTTACCCGCTTGGCGGGATAATTGCTCGGTCAGTGCCCCGATGCCCGGTCCGATCTCAATGGCGCCCTTCTCTTTTGTTAACTCGGCAGCATCAACAATTTTACTCAGAATGTTCAAATCAACCAGGAAGTTTTGTCCCAGGCTTTTTTTAAACGAGAACCCGTATTGCTTAAGAATCTCTCTCGTTCTTGTTGGTGTTGCAATGTCGCGCATTGTCATCTCTATTCCTCCTGCGCCAGAACCGAGGCAAGCGCCTCGACGAATTCTTCACGCGTAATCTGTAGCATGAGCATTCGCTTATGCAGTTGTTGAGCATTCGCATAGCCAATACCAAGCTTCTCACCCAGCAACGCTCGACGCCCTTTGGCCTGTGCTCCGCCAACCAAGCCAGCATCAATCATATCTGCCATTGTAATCTGCTCCGTCGGCGTTTCCGCTTCCGTTCGAACCTCAGCGAGCGCTCTACGGATTACTTCCGGGGATGCATATTCTACGCCTAAGTTACGTTTACCCTGACCCTCAGCTTTTTTAATAAACGCATGTTTGCAACCAGGCACTGCTTGACTAATAATCTTGCGGATACGCTCTCCCTGATAATCGGGATCAGTGAACACGATAACTCCACGTTTACGCTGCGCTCGCCGGATGCGATCAATGACCCATTCCGGAATAGCCGAACCGCCAGTCTCGATCGTATCGGCATGTACCGCACGATTAATAGCAACCGTATCAGACTTTCCCTCTACAACGATAACTTCTTTAATCATCACACTTGTTTCCTCTTTTCAGAAATACACATGTCTTGTTAGCTTAAAATAAGTTATGACAAAAATCGAAAGATAACCATGTGTATGCTAAATACGAAAAAGAAAAGACAGGGAAAAGTAAATTTTCCCTGTTTGTATCATACCATTAATTTGGTTTATTTGGACCGATAACATGCACGGTTTTACGTTGGACGCCAAAGTTCTGAGCTTCGTCTTCAGATGCGAAGTATAAGTCCATTCTATTACCTTTAATGGCACCACCCGTATCTTCGGCCTTACGAAAACCATACCCTTCAATATAAACCCACCAGCCGAGGGGTACGACACTCGGGTCAACTGCAATGGTTCTCCCTTCCTTCGCTGTAGCTCCTGACGCTGTAATCGCGTATTCCGCATCTCCCGGATTTTTTCCTGTGGATGCCGCATGCGGTGAATAAGCGGTCATTCTTACTTGAAGCGTTTTACGCGGCGTGAAGTCTCCTCCCATTTCAGAGACTCTGGATGCCCGGTCGCTCTCGCTTCGTGATACAGCTGTCATTTGTGCCGTTCCAACTGCTACAATGTGATCTTTCCAGTCTTGCAGCTTTTTGGTTTCGACAAGCTTCTTTGACGCAGGTTTGCCATTGATATAGACAACCTCATACCGTTCCAGTACTTTTCCTTCCTGGCCCTGCTGAATAACCTTCTGCTGTCCTTGCAGCATGGTGCGGTCTTCCCGCTCTTTTGTATTGAAGGCTACCGTTTTCTCGTTATTCACCAATTTCTTGGTAATTCGTGTAACCGTTACTGTTTGATTTTCCTTTACCGACTGATTGAGCGCTGGCTTGACCTTGTCCAACGGTCCGAGCGCTACATTCTCCTCAGCAAGAATATCTTTTACCTGACGTTTTGCCGTCACCACCTGTTTCTTGTGACCGGCTATGTTTATGTTTATCTTTTTACCTGGTATGTAACTCACTTGCATACCGTCTGCCAATGCTGTGTCCATTCCGAAATTCAGCTCGTCAAACTCCCCCAGTTGTATCCTTTTCTCAGCTAGGAATTCTCCTAGCGTTTTCGCTTTTGTGGTTACGGCCATTGCTTTGCCGTCATTTATGAAAGTAAACTTCTTTGTTTGCAATGAATTAACCAAAAGCGCAAGACTTAAGAGAACAAGGATCGCAACAGCGGTCAGAAGAATCCACATTCGACCCTTCCAAAAATCCGACTGAATATGATTCTGCTTCAAAGTCTATCTGCCTCCTTCAACGGTTGAGAGTCATTGTAGTCGATCCCTTGAAAACTTGTCAAACCATTTTTTTACATCGTTTTCTACAAAGTTTGCAACTTTTCAATAGGCATTCAGACTCAATAAAACGTCCCAACCGTTGATACATCTAAGGCAGAAAATTTCTCCAACGCTCAAATTATTCCTTTATATGGAATAATTTTTTGGCATTTGCCGTCGTAATTTGAGCTAATTGTTCGAACGAAATATTTTTCAACTCAGCAATTTTTTCGGCTACGTATCGGACATATGCACTTTCGTTTCGCTTGCCGCGATACGGCTCTGGAGTAAGGTACGGACAATCGGTTTCAATTAACAAGCGTTCAAGCGGTACGATCTCGGCTACTTCCTTCGGTTTCTTGGCATTCTTGAATGTTACCGGACCACCTAACGAGATATGAAAATTCATATCGATGCACTGACGCGCCATTTCTGGACTACCGGAGAAGCAATGCATAATGCCGCCAACCTCCTCCGCTTTCTCTTCGCGCAAAATGTCGAGAATATCCTGATGTGCATCCCTATCATGGATAATAATCGGGAGTTTAAGCTTTCTTGCCAGTCGAATTTGCTTACGGAATACATCCTGCTGTACGTCTTTTGGTGAAGTATCCCAGTAATAGTCCAGTCCAATTTCCCCGATCGCCACCACTTTATCTTCTTCAGAGGCCAATTTCTCAATCCAGACCAAATCTTCATCAGTCAATGTTTTCGCATCCTGTGGATGCCAGCCAATAGCTGTATAGATAAAATCATACGTACGGGTTAACTCGAGAGACGTCTCGATCGTCTCCCGGTTATACCCGATGTTACAAATATACGAAATACCGTTTTCCCTTGCTCTAGCAATGGTCGCTTCTCTATCTTCGCTGAATTTTTCGTCGTTCAGGTGTGCGTGTGTATCAAAAAGCACGCTACCAGCTCCTTCCTTGTGCGTTCCCGGCGTTTACTTTACAATCGCGCCGTTTGGCATACTTTCGGGTACGGTCGCAAGTGTGAGGCTGTCCCCCTCGGAAGCGGCGAGAATCATTCCGTTCGACATTTCGCCACGCAATTTTACCGGCTTCAAGTTGGTAACACAGATGACTTTCTTTCCAACCAACTCTTCCGGACTGTAGTATTTTGCAATGCCAGAGACGACCTGGCGTTTCTCAAAGCCTAAGTCCAACTGCAGCTTTAACAGCTTATCCGCCTTCGGAACTTTCTCAGCTTCAATTACTTGCGCTACGCGCAATTCCACTTTCATAAAATCATCGATATTAATCTCATCGGCCTCTTGCTTCTCTTCTGTTCTTGCCTGCACCTGCTCTTTCTTTTTCTTGTTTTCTTCCGCCTGCTTACGTGCGGCAGCAGTTGTTTCATCGATAATGGCAATCTCTTTTTCCAGTTCCAGACGAGGGAACAGCGCATCGCCGCGGTTTACTTTCGTATTAGCCAAAAGCTTGCCCCATTCTTTTGCTGCATCCCATCCGGTAATGTCCTCCCCTTCTGTAATACCCAATTGTGTCCAAATTTTGTGCGGCGTATGGGTCATGAACGGTTGAATTCCGATTGAGATAATGCGGATGCTTTCCGCCAGATTGTACATTACTGTACCAAGGCGTTCTTTATTAGACTCATCTTTTGCCAATACCCACGGCGTCGTTTCATCAATGTATTTGTTTGTGCGGCTGACTAATTCCCACAGATGGGAGAGTGCACTGCCAAATTTCATTTCATCCATATTCTCTTCAAGCCCGGCAACAGCTTTACGAGCTGTATCTCGCAACGTATCATCCAGCGCATCCGGAGCGCTTGGCGCCGGAATGATGCCGTCGAAATACTTATCGATCATGGCTACTGTACGGCTTACAAGATTGCCAAGATCATTGGCTAAATCAAAATTCAGGCGTTGAATGAATGCTTCCGGCGTAAATACGCCATCCTGCCCAAAAGCAATCTCGCGGAGTAGGAAATAGCGAATGGAATCCGATCCATAACGTTCGATTAAGAATTTCGGATCGATGACATTTCCTTTCGATTTCGACATTTTACCGTCCGGCATAAGCAACCAGCCATGGCCGAATACTTTCTTCGGTAGCGGCAAGTCAAGTGCCATCAGAATAATTGGCCAATAAATTGTATGGAAGCGGAGAATATCCTTACCGATCATGTGTACATCAGCCGGCCAATATCGATTGAATTTTGTTTCGTCATCACTCATATAACCAAGCGCTGTAATATAATTCGCCAGCGCATCAATCCATACATAAATAACGTGTTCCGGATCATTCGGTAGCTTGATGCCCCAATCGAAGGATGTTCGAGATACGCTTAAATCTTCTAGACCCGGTTTCAGGAAGTTATTTACCATCTCATTACGGCGCGATGCCGGCTGGATAAACTCAGGATGCTCTTCAATATGCTTGAGCAGACGCTCCTGATATTTGGACATGCGGAAAAAATAGCTTTTTTCTTTAACAAGAGATACCGGACGACCACAATCCGGACAGATATGTTCTCCGTCTTTTTTAGACTGATGTTCTGTCCAGAACGCTTCACAAGGGACACAGTAATATCCTTCATATTCGCCAAGGTAGATATCCCCCTTATCCACGAGCTTCTGGAAAATCTTCTGTACGGCATCCTTATGGCGCTGCTGCGTGGTCCGGATAAAATCATCGTATGAAATATCCAAACGTGCCCACAAATCTTTAATCCAGTCGACAATCGGATCAATAAATTCAAGCGGCTGCTTGCCTTCTTCCGCTGCGCGTTGCTGTAGCTTCTGGCCGTGCTCATCCGTTCCCGTCAAATAATACACATCATAGCCACGCAGACGTTTGTAACGGGCCAATGCGTCGCAAGCAATGGTCGTATACGCATTTCCGATATGCAATGTATTACTTGGATAATAAATTGGAGTTGTAATGTAATAGGTTGGCTTACTCAACTTGCTCATCCTTTCACTAAAAAATGGCATAAAAAAACAAAAAAAGCTCTCCATCCCAACATGGGACGAGAAGCTCTCGTGGTACCACCCAAATTCCCTATCATTGTATCTTCTATAGAAAAAATACAAACGGACAGGCTCTTATCCCATAACGCGGGAAACGTTGCCCCCTAACAAACAGCATGCTCGGAAGCAAAAACTCCGGGGCCATCTTCATCCCGCCGCCTCTACCGGTTCCCACCTTTACCGGCTCTCTGTAAAAAGCGTACGTAACTACTCTTCCCTTCATCGTCACAATACAATATTCATCTATAATCCTTACCTTTTCCTTTTTATTCTATACCCTACTATAGGCATCTCGTCAAGTCGATAGTTTTTAGCATAACTACCTCCCTTTATTTTACTTATTTGTCGAATCAATAGCGAAATCGTTCATATTTTTGTCGAAAAAGAATGCGTATAAGAAAACCAAAAAATGCTTTTTATACGAATATACAAAAAATGTTTAATTATATAGTAGATAAACCTTTTTTAAATGTTATATAATCCTTATATATGTTACTTAAAATCCGTATTTTTGCCTCTTTAAGTAATTTTATTCCATAAACTGAGAATTATTTATGATGCAATCCCAGTAAATGGTTGACCTACAGTCAAAATCCTGTTAGGATAGTGTTTAAGAAACATTTGTCGAATTTTGACGATAAAACGAGAAAAAAATTAATTCGTTATGAGAGGAGACGTAGTACACATGAAATCAACAGGTATTGTAAGAAAAGTAGATGAACTGGGCCGTGTCGTTATTCCGATTGAACTTCGCCGCACACTGGGCATTGGAGAAAAAGATGCTCTGGAAATCTATGTAGATGGGGAGCGCATCATGCTCAAGAAATATGAACCCGCTTGCATTTTCTGCGGCAGCACGGAAGAAACTGTAACATATAAAGGCAAAATCATCTGCGGAAACTGTCTTTCCGAGATGCCTGCTACGCAAAAAGCGTAAGCAAGCCTTACACATAAAAAAGCTTCCCCAGAAGCCGGGGAAGCTTATTTTTCGTTCTGATGATACTCGTTGTATACTTCACGTTTCGGCAATCCACGTTCTTCAGCTGTTAACTTTAACGCTTCCTTTTTGTTTGCACCTTTTTCAATATGAACATTAACGTGAGTGACGATATCAAGCCCTCTCCACCAACTGTCTGTTTCAGCTTCTTCCACTTCTGTGCTTCCTTCGACAATCAAGGTGAATTCTCCTCTGATTTCTTCCTGCTCTTCAAGGAAACGTAGAACTTCTTCCATACCTCCCCGAATAAATTCTTCATACCGTTTAGTTAACTCTCTTCCAAGCGCTATCTTTCTATCACCGAAAATCTCCAGCATTTCATGCAACGTTTTACTGATTCGATGAGGTGATTCATAGAAAATTAATGTCTCGGGATAAGGACGGAGGCGTTCTAGCTCTTCTCTCCGTTCCTTTTTATCCCGCGGCAAGAATCCACGAAAAACGAACTTGTCTGTAGGCAACCCGGATACGATAAGGGCCGAAAGCCCAGCGTTGGCACCTGGGATGGGAATAATCGTAATTCCCTCTTCCACCGCGGCACGCACCAAATCCTCCCCCGGGTCGGAAATGGCGGGAAGACCGGCATCGCTAACGAGAGCTACCGATTTTCCTTCCATTAACAGGCGGATGATTTCCGGTCCGCTTGCTGTCTTATTATGTTCATGATAGCTGATAAGCCTTGTCTCAATTTGAAAATGGGTCAACAGCTTACGTGTTTGCCTCGTATCTTCGGCAGCAATAATGTCCACTTCTCGCAGTGTATGAATGGCACGCACTGTCATATCATCAAGGTTGCCAATCGGTGTAGCTACAAGATATAGCTGGCCCTCTTCTTTCCCAGACACGAAGCTCTTCTGAACGAACATCGTCATTCTCCCCTCCTGTCTCCGTAATAAATGGAATAAATCTCATCACAGTATGTCCCGTCTTCATTATATACAATCAACGGTGGTAACACTTTTACATCGGGTTTTCCATCCCTGATCCCTTCAATTAGCACCATGTTAGCTTCTATCCCTGGTTTCGGATGAACAAATCGGATGCGTTTCGGCTCAATTCTGTACTGGCGCATCAGCGTCATGATGTCAGCCAATCGGCCCGCACGATGTACATACGCCACTTTTCCACCGCTACGAACCAAACGACTGCTGGCCCGAATCATCTCTTCAAGTGTGAGCAGAATTTCATGACGTGCGATTGCCACGTGGCTGCTCTTGTTCTTATCTCCGCCTATGGCCGGCATATACGGCGGATTGCAGGTCAACGCATCGTATCCTCCGTTTCTTAAGAACGTATGCGCGTCTTTTACGTCGCCACGATACACGTTGATGCGATCCTCCAAATCATTCAGTGCAACATTTCGTTGCGCCATATCATACAGCCGTTCCTGAATTTCCACTGCATCGATGGGACACTCCGTTCGTGTGCTGAGCAGAAGGGGAATCACGCCATTTCCGGTACAAAAATCGATGATACGTCCCCTTTTCATCGGTAAGGACACGAAGCGAGACAGAAGCACGGCATCCAGAGAGAAGCAGAACACTTCTTTGCTCTGGATAATTTTCATATTCTTTGTCAATAAATCATCTACCCGTTCATCCGAATACAGATGCACTCTCTTCATTTCTTGTGCTCGTTCCTTTCGCAAAAAACGACCCGCAATAATATACGGGTCGTTGTTGTTATCCCTGTTTATTTAAGAATGCGAGACAAAACAGGCAATCTCCGTCTGTACGCAGACTCCCGTAATGCACATTGCAAATATGGAAACCTTCTTGGTATAAACGTGCCAGATTATCATACCCTTCCCCGACAACCGCCCGTTTCTTCTTATCTTTCTTCGCTTTTACCCCGCTGCTTTGGCGCTTCTCTTTTTTCTCAAGTTCCGTTTCGCGCTGCTGCAGACGCTCTCTAAGGTGTTGATTCTCTATCAAGAGATTTTTGTTTTCCTCCATAAGCTCCAGCATCGCATTTTTCAAATGGCCGATTTCTTCGTACAATCCGCCCACTTTTTCCTCAATTAACGCAAGCTGGTGAAACATGCTCTGTTTGTTCACAATCCCCACCTCAGTTATTCTCTACTGCACCTTCTCCACCACGCTAATTTCTTCGAGAGGCAGTTCCATAATCTGTTCGGCCTCGTACAAGTTTATCTGAACTTTGCGCTCCAGAATGTTCAAGCCTACAACACGGCCATATCCCATCGGCGTTGCCACTTCCCTGCCGACATCTGGCAGCTCGTCCTTCGCGCTTTCATAATTATCGTTTTCATATTTCAGGCAGCACATTAGCCGTCCACATAGCCCAGAAATCTTAGCCGGATTTAATGATAAGTTTTGATCTTTCGCCATTTTAATTGATACCGGCTCAAAATCTCCAAGGAATGTAGAGCAACAAAGAATGCGGCCACATGGCCCGATACCGCCGAGCATTTTTGCCTCGTCACGTACACCGATTTGCCGAAGTTCGATGCGCGTACGGAAAATGGCAGCCAGGTCCTTAACTAGTTCTCGGAAATCCACACGGCCATCCGCCGTGAAATAGAAAATGATTTTGTTCTTGTCAAACGTGTATTCTACATCGACCAGCTTCATTTCCAGTTTGTGGACAACAATTTTCTCCTGGCATATGCTAAAAGCTTCCTTCGCCAATTTATGATTGTCTTCCACCTGAAAACGATCCTGATCATCTGCAATACGAAGCACCTTCTTCAATGGCAATACGACATCATTATCATCTACCTGCTTACGACCGATGACAACTTGTCCGTATTCCACACCGCGTGCTGTTTCTACAATAACATGGTCTTGATTCTCAATCGGGAATTCTCCCGGATCAAAGTAATATATCTTCCCCGCTTTTTTGAAGCGGACACCTACAACATCAAACAAAATGTTATCCCTCCTGCAGACGAAGCACCATATCTTCCAAGGATAACTGCAGGTTCGCATAGTGCGTAAGCCTGTTTTTCGTTACCAGGATTGTTCCCATTCCATCAACAAGTCTGCGCTGACTGATGCGTAATGCCTGTTTCTGAATGGGCTCCATCTGATCATTATTCGTAATCTGGGATTCCTGTCCCAGCAAAAAAAGCAATAAATCGCGGAACCAGAGCAATAATAAATCAAGAAACAGGTCGATTCTGTCAGGGTCTTTCTCCTGTTTGAGGAGTTTATCGTGAATGGTAACGAGAGCATATGTGCCTCGTTCCATTATATCCTCACTTAATTGTATCACTAGGCTTCTCAACTGCGCAAACGATTCTGATTGGCATAATGTGTGTGCTTCATCCATATCGTTGGCAATTCGTGCCGCCGTTCTGGCCAATCCTTGTTTTATCCCTTGCTGCTCAAGCCGTTCTGCAATGGCTTCAGGAGAAGGCGCATGAAAAGAAACAATTTGACAGCGTGAGAGAACAGTAGGAAGCAAATCATGGATATTACTGGTGAGAAGAATGGCAACAACTCCTTGGGGAGGTTCTTCTAGAAATTTCAGTAATCGGTTGGTTGCTTCCTGATTCATTTTTTCGGCTTCTTCCATAATATACACTTTATGACTCGATTCCGCCGCCCGGTAAGAGAATTTCTTCTGCAGGTCTTCGATTTGTTTAATGCGGATTATATTTTTCTCAGGTTCAATCCAGTGTACGTCCAGATGGTTGCCTTCTTCAATCAACCGACAGTTCTTGCATTCTCCGCAGCTATCACCGTTCTGTCGCAAGCAGAAGATAGCCTTGGCAAGATGCTTCGCCATTTTTCTTTTCCCTGCCCCTCTAGCTCCGGAAAAGAGGTATGCATGCGACAATCGGTTATTCTTAAGGCTGCGATGCAGCAGTTCGGCGGCCTGCCTCTGTGCAGCAAACTCACTCCACATAGTATCAATCCACACTTCTTTCGCTTGATTTGTTACATATACATATTGATTAGCAAGCCTCTAATTTCACCAATCGTATCAAGAATGTTGATGCCTTTCTGCTCTTTTTGCAGCACGGCATCCGTTACTTCTGTTAGCTTTTTATCTACTTCCGTAATGATTTTGTACACTTTACTGCGTCCACGTCGGCTGAAGCCATGCCTTTCTTCCAGTGCTACACCGTTTTTTACCGCTTCTTCCATAAAGTTTTTAACTAAGGATTTATATTCTTTCAAGTCTTTAATCGTACGCGATTTCGCAAGCCGTTCACCCTGCATGTCGATTTGCTCAATAAGCTTGTTGAACTTCTGAACATCGAGCTGTTGGCTACGGGTCTGCATAACTTCGTCAAAATCGACATAATACTGGGGAAGCGTCTTCTGCTTCGGCTCAATCCCTAGCGTTTTATCAATTGGCATGTTTTCTCCAATTCGCATGGAAATCATCCTTTTCATTATTATTTCACAATTTTCATCTGTATGTTTACTATACGAATCGGCATTTTTCCGCCTGCTTGTTATTAAATAAAACCTCCAACAGCAGGGGGCTTACTACCCATTGGCTCGAAAGAAAAAGGATGGAGCTATTGTCTGGCGGCGAGATAGCGCAAAAAGTGTCCACGAATGTCTTCATGCAAGGTATTAATATCACGTGCCGCATTTATTTTAACAATCCGTTCCTCATTCTCGCTACAAATAGCGGTAAAGCCTCTCTTTACCTTCTGATGATACTCATCCGGTTTACTTTCGATACGGTCCGGCCCTTCATGTAAGCTGAAGCGCTGCTGGAGCCGTTCCTTGCTAATCTCAGACGGTAAATCAAGAAAATAGGTTATATCCGGGGTCAAACCACCGGTTGCAAAGCGGTTAATCTGTATAATTTTTTCTAACGGAAGTTCCAAGCCGTATCCTTGGTAGGCCAAGCTGGCATCTACAAATCGATCACACAGCACAATTTTTCCTTGGTCAAGTGCAGGGATAATCTTCTCACGAACGTGTTGGGCTCGCGAAGCAGCGTATAGCAATACTTCGGTCTCCTGCTTCATTTCACGGTTTTTCGGATCCAGAAGCAAGGCTCTAATACTATCACTGATGCTCGTGCCGCCTGGTTCCCTAGTGAGCATCACATCATAGCCTTTCTCCTGTAAAAAGCCATACAATAATTTAATTTGGGTGGTCTTGCCCGACCCGTCAGTTCCTTCAAATGTAACAAAACAACCTCTCAACGGTTGCATCCTCCCTTGTTTTGTATGATGTTATCATAATCGAAAAGCTACAGGTTTACCAGTACGAACATCTTCTCCATCTTCTCATCAGAAGCTCCCTGAAAGTAACCCCCGGCCTTCTTAATACGACGGATTGCTTCAATGTGTACAGGTTCTATAATTTCACCTGGCGTAAGCAAGGGGATTCCCGGTGGATATGGAATAATCATCTCTGCGCTGCATCTTCCAATTGCCTCCTGAAGCGTTACTTCCTCTCTCTTCTTATGGAACGCTTCTCGAAGTGGGATTGCAGGTTCAATGAACGATTCCATGCCCGATAACATTCCGGTTACATCTTGCGTAACACCAGCTTGTGCTCTATCCGCTATGGACTGACGCTTCCCTATTTCCTCGTCTACCTTCTTAATCATTGACACCGTTCGTTCTATATCCTCGTCTCGAACATCTATCGAAAAAACAAGCACAACATTTCGGACATCGGCCATTTCTGCTATGCAACCTTTATCCTGAAGATATTCCAATAGCTGATACCCTGTTATGGAGCTATGTCTTGAGGTTAGTACCCATTTGAGTGGATCCCGACTATGTATGCAGGTAATCTTGTCACCGGCTTTGTCCCATACAGAAAGATGCTGCAGTTCTTTAGTTATATCAGCTCTATAGCGTTCCAACTTTTCGACTGTATGGGAAAGTTGTGTACGTCCCTTGATAACGAGATGACGGCGTGAGACATCCAGGGAAGCCATCAATGGATAAGAAGGACTGCTCGACTGTACCATAGCAAGTACACCAGCAAGCTTCTCTCTTGGAATAAGCGGGCCCTGAACGTGCAGCATAGAAGCCATCGTCATTGCGGTCAACATTTTATGCGTCGATTGAATAACAAGATCCGCACCATCCTGCAAGGAGGAGGAAGGCAACACATCGGCCTGTCCGAAATGTGCTCCGTGCGCTTCATCTACAATAAGCGGAATCCCAGTCTGATGGCATATATTCGCTAACTTAGTAACGTTCTGCCCCATTCCATAATAATTCGGATTTGTAATCCAAACTGCTTTAGCCTGCGGATACTTACGTAAAGCCATCTGCAGGTGCTCCGGATTGATGCCTGCAGCAACCTGCGTACCTGGCTCAATATCTGGAAGAATGTATACCGGTTGTGCCCCCGCTAGCATGAGACCGTTGAATACAGACTTGTGAGCATTACGCTGAACTAAAATCACATCACCAGGCTCGCACAATGTAAGTGCTGCTGCCAGATTTCCCGCTGTAGAGCCTCCTATTAGAAAAAATGTGTGTTCAGCTCCGAACGCATCAGCTGCCAATTCCTGTGCTCTAGCAATCGCTTCTGTTGGGTGATGCAGATCATCCAGGCCGTCTACTTCTGTTGCATCTATCTTTAGTATGGAATGAAAATGTGACATCGCTTCGCCGTCAAACGTATTCCCGTCCTTATGCCCTGGCACATGAAGAGATTGATGACGGTTCCCTTCATACATACACAAGGCTTCATATAATGGTGCTTCTTTATGGTTCACTCCGATATCCTCCTCTACTGTTGAAATGAATTTGTTCTTACGGTTGCTCCATAAAGTGAAACTTACTCAGTGGGGTATTACTACCTGCTAAGGCGGGATAAGAAAAATTCGCCGGTGCCTTCATTCGTCCTTTTTCCACAAAGAAACCAAACGTCCGCTATATGTCACCTTTTTGCTTTAGAGCGACATATAGTTTCTTATCCAATAAAAAAACCCTTCTAATTTTTAAGAAGGGTTAGGCGTTTTGCTTTAGCCAAATGCTGCGCATTTGACGAATAAAAAAGCGATATTTATCTTCCGAAGCGTCCGTTGTTACGATTTCCTGTTCACACCGCTGGCAAACAAATGAATCAAAAATAAAGATACCCTGTGTCTCTTCATTGCCGCACACAATGCAGCTACGGTTTTCCTGCTCCGTCATCATAATCTCACCTTCGTCTTTTTTACGCCATTCTTCCCCATTGTTTTCTATTTTATACATATGAATAAAAATATTAGTAACGCCTTCCATAACTTATATAATTATACCCAATACTTTCTACTTCTTCAGGCTCATACAGACCATACGGATCGATAAGTGTGCCATGATTCATCCTCATTCTCTGCATCGCCCATTCTTTTGCGGGAATTTGAGAAGCCGATAGACCCTGTGAAAGAATAAACAATCCCGACACCTTTTCTACAGCTTCCCATTTATCTTCACATAATACAATGTTTTTTTGAAGTGGATAAATAAATTCTCTATTCTTCGTAAAGAGTCGAAAATTATAATTTCGTCTGCTCAACTCTTCTACAACATATTCCGTTAGTTTAGTTTTTGCGTCCCCCCAAATACCTAACACTACCTCTTTTTTTAATGTTAGTCCTATCCTCTCTTCCAGGGAAGTTGGGAGAAAGATAGCTTGCTGCAGCCACTCCCAAGCTTCTTCTTCACATATTTCGCTTCTCTTTTGTCCAATACCCGGTTCTAACCCAAGAGCACGACGCACGATTATATAATCAGCTTTTTGATGTTTACACGCTTCATATAATACTTTTTCATTAAAAATTCTAGTTGAGAGATAATTTTTATAAAAAGTACGCACGATTTCAGCTTCTTTTAGCGGTATAACAAGAACCGGGATACCATATTCACTAAATGTCCGGCGCAGGTTAGCTACTTTCTTGGTGTGGGAAGAATCTGCGCCTAGAACAATGCCTTCAGTTTTTTTTTCTCCGATATAAATAACTGGAAAAATCGGTTCCAATGCAGTATGCAAAATCCTTCCTCCAAATCCGATAAAGGGAATAACAACCTATAAAACCATATAGCATAATAAATTAGACTTGATATTTATTTCGTAAGGGAGTTCAAAGGATGAGGTCAGAAAAAATTCATAAGGGAAAATTAGAGAAACAGAATACAACGATTTACAATCATACGCTTCACTACCGGTATCGTTGGAAATTACCTATGATCGTAATACAAGTGTTCATTATCTTTGCCCTTTTATTTCTCGCGGAACAATATTTACAGGTAACCAACCAAAACATTATACAATCTTTTGGTTATCTCGTACTTCTTTGGCTGTTACAAGGATTTTCTTTTTTCTTATATTGCTTTATATCTTCACTTTCGATGCGCTGGCACATTGACGCATTCCTTTCCCCCTGGGGAGGATGGCGAACGAAACTTCCACTTTCCATTTCTGATTATCAACAGATTGAGTGGATGTTTTTCTTTTTCGGGAATGCTGTGGGATTGTTAGTAATGGCCTGGTGGGGCTTGCAACACGGATTTTTAATACTTGTATTACATATTACTCTCAGTATTCCACGTTTATTTACAGTGTTACGTGTACAAAAATGGAAAAAAGAACGGAAAGGATTTGTAGTAAAACACGAAAAACAAGGAATTGGCTTATATTCCACTTTCGGTTAATAACATCTCATACATAAAACCCCCTTACCTGATTGCTCAGATAAGGGGGTTCATTTATTACACTCTGAAAACTGAATCAGAAGAACGTACGCATGTTTTGGTTAAGCCCTCGACCGATTAGTATTCGTCAGCTCCGCGTGTTGCCACGCTTCCACCCCGAACCTATCTACCTCATCATCTTTAAGGGGTCTTACCAGCTTATGCTGTGGGAAATCTCATCTTGAGGGGGGCTTCACGC